>Ga0209755_10000599_pt1 | contig 64368 bp, 49 predicted proteins | sample TergutCo191P1_FD_187301 | JGI IMG/M metagenome (GOLD analysis project Ga0209755, IMG submission 187301) | Cornitermes sp. P1 segment gut microbial communities from Petit-Saut dam, French Guiana - Co191P1 (SPAdes) (version 2) | ecosystem: Host-associated > Arthropoda: Insects > Digestive system...
AGATCCTTAAATTCTCCCCCGTGGTTCCCCCGAAATCCAGCCGCGCGGCCCCTTGGGAATACGATGCGGCGCTATACAGGCGGCGCAACGAGATCGAGAGGCTGTTCCGCCTTATGCAGGGCTTCCGCCGCATTTTCTGCAGGTTCGAAAAACTGGACGCGATGTATATAGGCTTTATTCATCTGGCCTTGGTTTATGTCTCAATTAAGTAGTGGGAACACGCCCTAGCTTTCGGGATACTCATAAACGTCAACCTGGCACCAGGCGTAAAAAACCGCGCCGGAAGGGTCCGTGACTCTGAGGGTGACGATTTCCGAGCCAGCGCTAACGGCCCGCACTGTGGCAATAGCTCTTCCTTCCCTGTCGAAGCCAGACCTGAAATTTGTTCCTTCAGGCAGGGCGAAAATGGCCAGCGAGCCAAGCGCCGGGCGTTTCCTCACCTGCCCGCGTCTCATGCGCGGCAGGGGCAGCATGGCGCCTTGCATTCCCGCGCCAAATGCCTTAAACTGCCCGCATGGGCGCAAACGACAAGCACAAAAACAGCATGTTCTCGCTCCTCTTCAGCGACCCGGACACCCTGCGCGAGCTTTACTCCGCCATCGAGGGCGTCGAATTGCCAGCGGATGTGCCAATCGACGTCAACACCCTTTCAAACGCCCTTTTCATGGGGCAGATAAACGACGTCTCCTTCACCGTCGGCGGTCGCCTGATCGTGCTGATAGAGCACCAAAGCACCATCAACCAAAACATGCCCCTGCGCCTGCTCATGTACGCAGCGCGGCTGTACGAAAAAATCATCGACCGAATGAAGCTGTACCAGACCGGCCTCGAGAAAATCCCCGAGCCCGTTTTCATCGTCCTGTACAATGGCAAGGCCCCGTACCCCGAGCGCGCGACGCTAAAGCTGTCCGACGCGTTCAAGGACGCGTCAGGCTTGCGGGTAAAAACCCCCGGCGGCACCAGCCCGGCGCTGGAGCTAACCGTGCAAGTGTACAACATAAACCAGGGCTGCAACGCCGCGATGCTGGAAAAGTGCGAAGCGCTGGGCGGGTACAGCGTCTTCGTGTCCAAGGTATGGGAATACCGCCAAACAATGACGCTGGAAGACGCAATGAAAGCGGCGATAAGATACTGTATCGAGAACGGCATCCTGAAGCTGTTTCTGGAAACCCACAGTTCGGAGGTGCAAAACATGCTGATAACCGAGTGGAACCTGGAGGAAGCCCAGCAGGCCTGGCTTGCACAGGGCAGGGACGAGGGCCGAAGCGAGGGCAGGACCGAAGGTCGGAATGAAGGGCGGAACGAAGGCAAGGAGCAGGCAAGAAAGGAAATGCTGAACTTTATTGCCAAGGGCTATACGCTGGAGGACATCCAGAGGGAGCTTTCCGCCGCAGCTCGGGGGCAATGAACGAACCCCGCCGCAAGCAGCGGGGTATCGTTCGTTCTCCCGTGGAATTGCATTCGGGGTTTAATACCTTTTAACCGCCCCAAGGGGCGGGGTATTAAACCCCTCAGCACGAATCAACCCCATCCTGAAGGGCGAAAGCCCGCGGCTTTTTAGCCAGCGCTGCCCAGAAACTTGCACGCCGCGCAGCTATGCCGCCAACGCGCTGCGCACCGCGCAGCCTATGCCGCACAGCCTGATGCGCTGCATGGGCTGTGCGGCAGGCGAGCGCATATCTCAACAGCGAGCCCTCGTTTGGCAAGGCCGTTGTTTTTTTGCTGGAACACTGGCTAATTAAAAGGCCGAGGGATCCTGTCAATGCGGGATCGGCAAATTGTTCATGCAGGCAGAGTATCTATTTTGGGGCTACAGCGGCTTGGGTAATAATCTGGAGGTCGGCTGCCGTTCTGCATGGGGGAGCTGCTAGAGCCTGTCGGTTACGCGAATTGTTGCGGTGGCAGAAAATCGGCGCCCGTCTGTGTCGAAAACCACAACGGTGATGATTGCTATGCCTTCATCAGACGCGGTAGCCACTCTCCTTCTCGACGACCATGTTCCATCGTTGCTGGTTACGGCGTAGCCCAAAAAGTCTGCCACTCTGTCGTTGCTTGTGAACCATTCCACCCTTTGCACTTTTTCCCCGGCAGTGTTTGGGCGCAATGTTGCGGTAAGAACGCCCAGCCTTTCTATCTCGTGTTCCCCCACTCTATTCAAGTCAATCAAGGTTTCGTTAAGGTGCACGCTGGTTATGTACTGGGAAAAATCCGGGGAGTAGCATGCGGAGACAATTACGGCAAAAACCGCAGACAGGGCTGGGATGCCTAAAAAGCCGAGCGTTGAGCGCTTTTTCACAGGTTCTCCTTACCTTTAGTTTACAGGGCCACGGGCTGGAAAATCAAATTTTCGCCGATTCTTCTTGAGAAAGGGCGCCGCGCCCCGAAAGGCCCGGCGCCCTGTTTTGTCAATTAAGAGCGAGCCACCCGCCAGGTCGCGAACCTTGGGTTCGACGGCCTGGCTGGGCTATGCTCTCTCGTCCTTCCGCGGTTACGGGCTTATGTTTACCGGCACCGAGATGTGCCAGTTATAGTTGCGGACTGGAGTTGTGTCTGTTGCTATTCGCACCATGATGCGATTAGCCCCGACGCCCAACGCTGGATTATCTGCCGCAAGCACTAACGTTACACCCGTGCCGAGCTCAACTCCGAACATGTTCTCCCATGTAACAGTAGCACCAGGTGGCGGAGTCACAGTAAGTGTCACGCTGGTAGCCGTTGGGAGCCTATAGAGGGGTGCGATACCCACAACCGGAAGGTTATACGCTCTATCCTCGAATTCAGCAAATACGAGGGTTATATCGGATCCACCCATCGCGATATCTACAACGGGTCCAACTGAAGCGCTTTCAAAAGAGCCAAAACTGTAATAACAGGTTACGACCACCCTGAAGTGTTCGCCCACGGCAGTCGCTAAGGCGGCTAGATCAAGAGAAGTGCCAGTCTGACCCGTAATGTCGGTGAAGGCAGCAATGCCATCTGCTGACCGCTGCCATTGAAGGGCGTAGGGCCTGGATGCTGGCAGCGAAGTAATAGTAACATCTACCGTTAGCGTGTCCGTTGGCGTGGGCGCTGTCGTAAAACCGCCTATAACCGCCGTTCCTGCCAGCAGGTCTGCAAATACAGGAGTGTAGAACTCGATTAATACGCGATAGTTGGCTGTGTCAACCTGCGCGGTGTTTTCGGCTGGCCAGGTAATGGTTGGAGCTGCGGTTGCGTTCGGGCGCACAATCGCCGAAATTGCTGCGTTGGCCGCGGCCCGATCTGCAAACCTTGCCGTATCTGAGCGGAAAGTGCCAGTTTCGCTGTACAGCTCGATCAGCGCCGCATCGGCCAGTTCCCTTAACCTAGTGAAGGTATAAACGGAAAGAGCGCCGGCGGGCGCATTTTGGGAGAGGTCGGTGAGCCTTGAAGCAAGTGAAGCTACAGTCCCAGTGTAAGCGCTGAGACCTAGGACACTAACTTCGGAAAGATCAAAAACGTCCAAGATGATGTCAGTATGAAAATTCCAAGTGTTGGGAGAACTAGGGTGATTCCATCCTCGCAGAACAAGCTCGTCTATCGGCAAAATGAAATCACTCGGCCCAAAGGTCGAGAGGGCATTATTCCACACGCTTTCCATGTTCGGATAGATTTGCAGGACTGGTGCTGCGCCCGCTCTTCCATCGTCATTTTCCAGCACAAGAATTACGCGAAAATCGCCCCTTGGGATGTTAGGAATTGTGTGGGTTATCGTGTCAAGGGCAGGAGGGGGCAGGGGCTCATTATAAAACACCGCCGTGGTTGGCAAGGGCCCGATCACCTGTATGCTGCCCTGGGTAACAGTAGCGCCGCCAGCAAGGTTTACTACCAAGCGGAAATCTCCACTGCCAGCATCAAGCGGAACAAGCATGACACTGTTACCTGCTGGGGTGGAAGTATTTGCCGTAACAGTGATATCGCCAGTAAGGGTGCCCACTGCCGCTGCCGCTGAAAGGGGGGTGGACATAGTAGCAAAATCACTAGGGGGATCTAAGAATGCAAATACTGTCAAGTCCCAATCCCCTGGAAGCAACTCTGCCGTACCCTGACCAGCAGTAAGGCTTGCCTGGTTCCAGGTTCTAGTGACAGTTTGGCCCAGAATTTCAGCCGATGTGCCGGTAAAATCAAGCCTGAACGCGGCAAAATCAGTAAGCTGGACATTTGGCTGAATAGTCCTTCTCAGGTCGTCCCCAAGCGACAGCCTGACGAAGCCCGTTCCAGACTCGTCTGCATCATCGCCCGGGAACATGTTACACCCAGGCAAAAGCAACAAACTGACAGCGAACACTGTGGCGAGCGCTGCCGAAACCGCGGTTTTCTTTATCATAAAGAAACCTCCTTACGTTATCGCGGGATGCCTGCAATGCTTGATTGCAGCATGCCGCCGTTGTGATTTGCTCGCCAAACGACGAGTTTTATGCAAAAAGCCTTGCGCCCAAAGCCAGGCGCAGGCTCTCAGCCAAAAACAAAAATCCGCCGAACGAAGCGAGCCCTTGCTCGCTTTCGCTCGCGCCATTATATACTAACGCCGCAGGCTTGAAAAGCGCGCCCTATCCTTCGCGCTCATGGCTGCACCTGCACCACAACTTCGATTATCCTTCCGTAAGTCCTGCCGCCTGTCGTCACTTCCACCGTTATGCGATTTACCCCTACCGCAAGGTTCGGGTTCTGCGGGGAAAGGGAAAGACTGCTTGCCGAAGAAAGTTCGATGCCGCCAAGGTGCCACGAAATTGCGCTGCCTGGCGGAGCCCCCGACACTGAAAGCGTCACTGGCGTGGTGTCCAGAATGTTGATGGGCGGGATGCTCGTTACATAAAGATCATGACCTAGGTCATTGAAGCCTGCGAATTCAAGGGTGATGTCAGCGCCTTCGTTAACCATTGTGACCGTCGCAGAGCCGAATATGGCGGGGTTCAAGACCGAGGTCGCCCTTATCGTAAGCGTGGTTCGCGGCTCATTGCTGGCCACAGTGAGATAGCCGATGGAAGAAATTTCTGTTCCCATGTGCAGGTTGGCGCTATCCTGGTAAATTGACCAAGTAACATCCTGCGACGGATTGTTGGTTCCGATGACCTCGGCTGTAAACTGCCGTGTTCCGCCTTGACCAATCACAAAGGCAAGGGTTGCGGGGACTACCACAACGGACGTTACGGTCGGGAGGGCGGCGTCAGCTACCGGCCCCACAGCATTGCTCCTTACTTCGCTGCTATAGCCAGCGCGGGTTACCGTCACGGTAATCCAGCGGCTGTAATCTTCGGGTTGCAGGATATGCGCTGCACTGGTCGCGCCAGTTATTAGGGTCGGTGTGGCGCTGGAATCGATGTCAGGGTTGGCATTCCAGCGATGCCACGCGAAGGAAGGCGTTCCCGTGCCCGAAAGCGCTGATATGTTCGCCGTCAGCGTTTGCCCAATGGTGGGAGTGCCGCCTATGGTTACCGCCCCACTCAGATCTGGAAGGGTAATGCCCGGATCGATCACGGTAATGGTTGACTCGTCATACCAGGTATCATCAAACGTCGATCTCGCGCTCACCGTAAGCGGGCCATTTGGCTCGTTTAGCGCCACGGTGAGGAGACCGCGGGCAATTCTCGTCTCCGTGGACAGCGCCCCGATAACTTCCCAGAGAACGTCCTGCGGCGGGTCGTTGGTTCCTGCAACCGCAGCGTAAAACTGCCGGGCGCTGCCCCTTTCCACGGTAATGTTTGCGGAAGTCGCTGGCGTTACTGTAACGCCTGTTACGGTTGTAGTAGGACCGCTTACAGTCACGGTTGCCGTGCCTGGCGTCCCGCCAATCGTTGAAGTCGCACTAACTGTAAGGGTGGAATTGGGCTCGGCAGGGTCCACGGTTAAGATGCCTCGAAAAATTGTCGTTCCCGGGCGCAGCGGCAACGCGCCGTCGACGCTCCAAACCACGCTCTGCGGCGGGTCGTTGTCCCCTGTGACTTCGGCCTCGAATATCTGAACACCGCCTCTGTTAACGCTGGCGGTTCCAGGAGTCACGGTTGCTCCAGTTGCGGTTGGGGGCGAGGCGCCGGGAGCGACAGGGGCGGTTACGTGGTCGGTATAGGCATAGACAAAGCCTGAATGGCCAGCCCTGGTTACGATCACAAAAAGGCGATAGCCTATGTCGCTGGTTCGCAGGGTATGTCTGTCGGTATTTGCCCCGAAAATGGGGGTTGCATCGTGCCAGTTGTTCGTTCCCCCCTGCATCCACTGAAAGGACAGGGCGCTGCTCCCGACACTGGGGACCGCTGTCAGCACTGCGCCAGGGTTAAGGGGGTCGTTGTTTTCTACATCTATTGTCACCGTTCCCGATATAGGCAGGCCTGGGCTGTCCACTATGAGGGTTGGCACGCTGATGATGGCGCCAGCATAGCCAGCACGGGTTACTATTACGGAAATGGACTGGCCGGTCACCTCAAAGAGCCGACCAGTCACGTCTTCGATTTCTTCCCAGAGGTAAAAAAACCTGTCGCTGTCCGGGTCCATTATGTTGGTGTCGCCGATCCTCCACTGAAAGGAGGGGGCGCCCTTGCCTTCAAGCCTGCTGATGTCCGCCGCCAGCCTTTGACCCAGCGCTGGAGTTCCGGTTATGGTCACCCAGCCCGTCAATCTAGGCAGCGCTTCGGGGATTTCCGGCGACACGGGACATGCGGCAAACAGAAGCGCAAGAAGCATCACAGTTACAGTCAAAACCGCAGGTCTTTTCACAGGGAATCTCCTTCCCGCAATGCCCTGCCGGAACCTCGCTTCCTAGCGCCTAGGCTCGAATGGCGGGCTGAGATGGGAAAAAACTGAAAAAAGCGCGATTTAAAGCCGCGCGTCCCCAAGGTTGTGTTCATCAGTCTGCACTAGATGGTATCACAAAACGCCGCAAAAGCGCGCCCTGCAAGGCGCGCTTTCCCCAAAGGCAAAAATGCCAAGCGCAAAAGGAGCGGCTGCCAGACGGCGCTTTCCCAATGGCACTTACTTCGATTATAACCCAAATGCGGCGAAATTGCATCTATTCCGGCGCGCTTTTGAATTTTTGCGCTCCAGCGCCCTTGGCGGCACCAAGGGCGGCACTTTCAGGCGGGGCTTTCAGGCGGCGCTTTTCAGCAGACGACCCGAAAAGTCCTGCGCTGGATCGGCGAGGGGCCGTGCTCCAGTACCAGCCTGCGATGCTCCGCTGTCGGGTAGCCTTTGTGGCGCTCGTAGCCGTACTGGGGATAAAGCGCCGCGTAGCGCTCCATGAGCCGGTCCCTTGCGGTCTTGGCCAGAATCGAGGCGGCCATCACTTCCGGCACTTTCGCGTCGGCCTTGACCAGCGCCGCGCAGGGAATCGGCAGCTCGGGCGCCCGCATTCCGTCGGCTATGGCGGAAAGGCCCTCGGGAAAGGCGCCGCCAAAGGTGCCGCCAAGGGCGCCGCCGCCGGCTGAGCCAATATCGCTGCCAGTGGCGCTGCCAAAGGCGCCGGCGCAAAAGGGCGAGCCGAAGGGGCTTTCGTCCGCGATGCTTTCAGGCCAGCGCGGCCTTCCCGCCAATGGCGGCTCGCTCTCTGCGAGCGGCTCTTCGAGCGGCTCTGCGGGCGGCGCAGCGAGCGAGGCCAGTGGGGCGAGTGCCGGCGGGGCGGCCAGCAGGCAGGCGAAGGCGCGGCGCATGGCCAGGAGGCTTGCCTGCAATATGTTCAGCTCGTCGATTTCGGCGTGGCTCGCCCAGCCCACGCCCCAGGCCAGCGCCACCTCGACGATGGCGGCCCGCGCCTCTTCCCGCGCTCCTGCCTTCAGCTTTTTCGAGTCGGCCAGCAGCGCCAAAAGCCCGGGAGGGCGCTGCTCCGGCGGTGGCAGGGCGACCGCGGCGGCGCAGACGGGCCCGGCAAGCGGCCCCCTCCCCGCCTCGTCGATGCCGCAGATTATTCGCGCTGAGGGGTTTAATGCCCCGCCCCTTGGGGCGGTTAAAAAGGCATTAAACCCCGAATGCAATTCCACGGGAGAACGAACGATACCCCGCTGCTTGCCGCGGGGTTCGTTCATTCCGCGGCGACCCTCCGCAAAGGGCAGCGCCTGCTGGCAGCCCGGCGGCTTTCTAGGCATCGGCGCCAGCGGCGTTGGCGGTGGAATCGAGGAGCGCCTGCATTGCGGCGCGGAAGGCGGGGTCGCTTTTTTCCGGCTCGGCGGCGCAGTAGTGCCTTTCCACGTCCTCCGGGGAAAGCCCGACGAGTTCGTGGCTCATGTAGTGAATCCAGCGCTCCTCATCGCTGACTGACATGTCGTGCCTGCGGCACCAGTAGTCCGGCTGGATGGGAAGCTGAGGCGCCTTGTCGAAAAAGTATTTGTAGTCGTGGACGGCGATTTTCAGGTCGCGGCGCGGAATCCCCTTGTCCAGGATCACCTGCGCCAAATGGTTGATGGTTCTGCCGGTGTCAAAAATCTCGTCAACCAAAAGCACTTTGTCGCCCACCCTCAAATGCTCCGGCGAGTAGGTCCAGCCGTCCACCCTCACCCTTTCGGCATTGGCCACGTCGGTGTAGGATCGCGCCACCACGGCGGCGTAGTACACAGGCCGCGCGCCACGCGCGGCGCCCTGCGCGGCGCCCTTGCCCACGACCTTGAAAAATTCGCTAATGATGTTGCCCAGGCAGGCCCCGCCCCTAAGCGAGACGTAAATCACGTCCGGGCGAAACCCGTCGCCGCAAATCCGGTGGGCCAGCTTGATCGCGCCGTTCCGCATCGCGTCGTATTGGAGAAATTCCTTTTGCATGGCGCCATTGTAGCGCATGCCGCGCCGAGCCGCTAGAATGCGCGGCTGAACTGCGCCGCTGAACTGCGCCGCTGACTGCGCCCGCTGCATTGCGCCGCAGAACTGCGCCGCTGCACTGCGCCGCTGAGCTGCGCGGCTGCCTTGCGCCGGCGGGAGAAATGCGCAAAAATGACTGAAAGGGAAGCGCGGGCGCCGAAAGTGCGGGCGCGGGCGCGGGCGCAATGCGCCTAGGGCGCCTGGGCGCCGGGGGCTTCCCGCAAGGGGGAAAAATGCGCATTGCAAACGGGCAAATACTCGACGGCGAGGGGCGGACGCTGATTTTGCGGGGGGTGAACCTGGGGGGGGACGCGAAGAACCCGTTCGGGCCGCCGGGGTGGGGGCTGCGCGCTGAGTCGCTGGAAAGCCCGGAGAGCGCTTCCTTTGTCGGGCGGCCTTTTCCGCTGGAGGACGCGGAGGCGCACTTTGAGCGCCTGGCGCAGGCGGGGATGACATTTCTGCGCTTCATCGTCACCTGGGAGGCGCTGGAGCATGCGGGGCCCGGGCAGTACGACGAGGCCTATCTGGCATATTTGCGCAAGATCCTTGACATCGCGGCGCGCCGGGGCATTTCGGTTTTCATCGACCCGCATCAGGACGTGTGGAGCAGGTGGACGGGCGGCGACGGCGCGCCGGCCTGGACGCTGGAGCGGATTGGCATTGACCTTGGCAAAATCGACGCGACCGGCGCCGCCATCACCCGGCAGCGCTACTCGGAGTTTCACAAAACCCGCAGGCACCCGGACGGCGCCCCCTTCCCGCGAATGATGTGGCCCAGCAACTACAACCGATACGCGGCCGCAACGATGTTCGCGCTTTTTTTCGCCGGCAGGGCATACGCGCCGGATCTGGAGATCGACGGCCGGAACGTTCAGGACTGGCTGCAGGGGCATTACATCGCGGCCTTTCGCCACTGCCAGAGGCGCCTCAAAAGCTGCTCCGCGATCGCCGGCTGGGGCGCCATGAACGAGCCCTACCCCGGCTTCATCGGCCACTCCGATCTGGAGTCGTCGGAAAGCCACGTCATGCCGATGGGCCCCCGCCCCTCCCCCTGGGACGCGATCCGCGCCGCTTCCGGCTATCCGGCGGCGGTGCCGGTTTACAGGCTCGGCTCGCCGTTCCCGCCCAGGCGCGAGGTCTTCAACCCCGGCGCCGAGTCGCTGTTCAGGGAAGGGTTCTGCTGCCCGTGGAAGCAGGCCGGCGTTTGGGCCGACGACGGCGGGGCGCCGCGCCTTTTGCGCAGGGATCACTTCGCGCTGTTTGAGGGGCGCCCGGCAAATTTCATGAAGGATTTTCACAAGCCGTTTCTCGCGCGCTTCATCGCGGCGCAGAGGGAGGCCAGCGAAAGCGCTATCTTTTTCATCGAGGGAACCCCCCCCGGCAAAAACGCCGCGGCGCATCCGGAGTGGAGCGCCGAAGACGCGGCAAGCGCCGCTGCGGGAGGCGCCGCTGCGGGAGGCGCGGAGGCCGGCATTGTCAACGCCTTTCACTGGTACGACGGGTTTTCGCTGTTCATGAAGCGCTTCAGCCCGCGCTTCACGTTCGACGCGGAAGGGCCCCGGCTCATCCTCGGGCGGAAAAACGCGCAGGCCTTTTTCGGCAGGTGCCTGGCAAAGGGCGCCGAGTGGGCCAGGGAGCGAATGGGCGGCGCCCCCTCGCTGCTCGGCGAGTTCGGGCTGGCCTTTGACATCAACAAGCGCCGAGCCTTTTCCTCCGGCGACTACTCGCTGCACGAGGAGGCGCTGTCGATGTACTACAATGCGGTCGACGCGAACCTGCTGCACTCGACGATCTGGAACTACACCGCCGACAACTGCAACGCGCACGGCGACGGCTGGAACGACGAGGACCTCTCGATTTTTTCCGAGGGCAATGAGCGCGCCGCGGACGGCTGGAAGCGCCCCTACCCCATGGCCAGCGCCGGCGAGCCCCTTTCGATAAGCTGGGATCGCAGGCACGGCGTTTTCCGCTACCGCTTCAGGGCCGACGGCGCAATTGGCGCGCCCACCGTCATCTACCTGCCCTCCGATCGCTTCGGCCCAGGCTCAAGGATCGAGTCGCCCCTGCGCTTCGATCTGCTGGCAGCCGAGCAGCGCCTGCTGATTTACAACGACGGAAAAAGCGGCGAGACGGAAGTGGCTGCCATCTGCTGCTGACCCCAGGCGCCGCTTGAAGCGCGGGCGGCGCCGCCCGCAATGCTGCCGGCTTTCAAGAAGCGGCGCCCAGCTCCCCGCCGCCGCCGCAGGCGCCGCCCCAAAAAAAATGCGGCCACAATCCGATTTGCCGGAATTTAGCGCCGGACACCCTTGGCAAAATGCGGTGCCATAAACGAAATTTTGCAGCACAGGGGGCAAAACATGGGCCAGCGCAAAACGGGGAAATCTTCCCTCACCGTAAAAATCTCCGTCGTCTGCCTGAGCGTCACTCTGCTGACGGCGGCAGTGCTCTCCGCGGCGTTCATACTGAACGCCAGGCGCATCATGCAGGAGCAGATAACGGCCGGCGCGCAGGAAAGCGTTCACTCGCTGCGCGACCGGCTAGTAGCGCGCTTCGCCGAGTGGGACGCGCTGATGCTGTTCACGGCGGCCAGCGCCGCCTCGATCGCCGCGCAGGAGCCGTTCGACCCGCTGGCCATGCACGCCCTGCTCAGGCGCAACGCAGCGATTCAGCCGGTGGCGCTGGCGCTGTTCACCACCAGCAACTCGCCGTGGTGGGGCGACGGCGGCTGGGCCATCTCCCACAACCAGCCCATCGAGTGGAGGCCGCAGCCGGACTGGCACAACTGGGAGCGCCCCTGGTTCCTGGCGGCAAAGGCGAACCCCGGGAGCGTCGGGTACGCGCCGCCGTTCTTCAGCGCCCTGTGGCCGGGCTACCTCATAATTGCGCTGGGAACGAACATCTACGACGAGGCGGGCAACGATCTGGGCGTCATCGCCGCCGACATACAGATCGGCTTTCTGCAAGGCATGGTCAAGGAAGCGACCGCCAGGGAAGGCCACTCGGTGCACCTGGTCAACAGGGACGGGCGCTTCATCACTCACGAGGATCCGGACGCCGTGATGGCCAGGGATTTTTTCGAGGACTTCGGGCTTGAGCGCTACCGCGGCGACGTTCTGGGCCAGCCGTCGTTTTACTCCATGGCCGGCGACGTCTTGGTTTACTCGGAGCTAATCCCGGGCGTCGACTGGATACTCGTCTCGACGATCCCGACGGCGGCCATTTTCGCCGAGGTGGACGAGTTCGTGGCGCGCATGGTTTTTCTGGGCATAGCGCTTCTGCTCCTGGCGGCCGGCGCATTGGTTCTGTTTGCCTACAGGCGCATCAGCATCCCCGTCCGCAGCATCAGAGGCGCCGCGGACGCGCTGGCCGCCATGGACTTCGCCGTGGAAATCCGGAAAACGGAGAGCGACGAAATCGGCGACATGCAAATGGCGCTGATAACGATCCGCGACAACCTCAAAAAGGGCATCGACGACATGCAAAGCGCCCACCTGCGCGAGATGCGCAGCGCCCAGATGCAGGAGGAGGCGCTGAAGGAGCGGATGCAGGGCATACTTGACTCCTCGCCGCTGGTCTGCGCCCTTTACGACGAAAAGGCGCGCATCCTCGAGGTGAACGGGGAAGTCGAGCGCATGGTCGGAATCGCCGACAGGCAGATGTTCGTCGCAAACCTCGGCAGGTTCACGCCAAAGTCGCAGCCGGACGGCTCGGACTCGGAGATGAAGCGCAGGGAAATGGCCGACAAGTGCCTGCGGGAAGGCAGCGCCAGATATGAGTGGGCGTACCTGCACAGCGACGGCTCGCCGATTCCGGTCGAGGAGACGGCGCACCGCGTGAACATCGAGGGCAAAAACCACATGATGGTCTACAGCCGCGATCTGCGCGGGCAATACAGGGAAATGGAGATGGCCCGGATGGTGCAGGGAAAGCTGCAGGCCATGATGCAGCAGTTCAACGAGCATGTCGAGGAGCAGTCCTCCTCGGTCGCCGCGTCCTCCGCCGCCACCGAGGAAATGATCGCCAACGTCCGCTCCGTCACCGACACCCTGGCCAGCAACTCAAAAAGCGTTGGCGAGCTGCAGGAGGCCTCCGCGGCCGGCCACAAAAGCCTTCACGACGTAGTCGCGGACATTCAGGAAATCGCGCGCGAGTCCGAGTCGCTGCTCGAGATCAACGCTGTCATGGAAAACATCGCGGCGCAAACCAACCTGCTCTCGATGAACGCGGCGATCGAGGCGGCGCGCGCCGGCGAGTCGGGAAAGGGCTTTTCGGTCGTGGCCGGCGAGATACGCAGCCTGGCCGAGTCGTCCACGGCGCAGTCCAACACCATCAAGGACGTGCTGAGCAGCATCAAGGAATCCATCGACAAAATCACCAGGTCAACGGACGGCGTGATGGGCAAGTTCAGCGCCATAGAGGGCGGCGTGAAAACCGTGGCCGAGCAGGAGGACAGCATCCTTCGCGCCATGGAGGAGCAGGGCCACGGAAGCAAGCAGATCCTGCAGGCCGTGGGCAGCGTGAACGACATAACCCACAGGGTAAAGGAGGCGGCGCGGCGGATGGTCGAGACCAGCAAGGCCGCCATGCAAAAGGCCGACAGCGCCGAGGCCCTCCACACCGACGAGCTGACGGGCCTGCGCAGCAAAAGCTATTTTCTGGAGTCCGCGGAGCAGGAGCTGCGCTACTGCGTCGACGAGGATCGGAACTTCAACCTCATCGTGTTCGGCATCGACAGCCTGCGCCAGCTCGCCGGCATTCACGGCCATGGCATGAGGGACGAGGCGCTGAAGATACTGGCGCAGCGCGCCCGCAACACCCTGAAGCAGGGCACCCTGCTGGCCAGGCACAGCGACGACGCCTTCGCGGTAACGCTGCCCAACGTCGGGGGCGAAACCGCCGCGAGGCTTGCCGCGCAGCTCCAAAAAAAGGTCAAGGACGCGCCGTTCGCGGCAAAGGGCCTGAAGCTGGACGTAAGCATCTCGCTTGGCATCGCCTCGAAAACGGCCTCCATCAAGGATCTGGCCGAAATCATCGGCAACGCGGAAAGGGCTTTTTCAAACGCCAAGGCAAACGGCGGAAACCGCACGGCCTTCTACAAGGCATAGCGCCGCCGGCCGCAGGGCGCCGCCCTCAGGGCGCCGCCCTCAGGGCGCCGCCAGCATGGCGCCAGGCGCCGCATGGGAAAGCGCTGCCGGCAAAAGCCAGCGCCGGCAGCGGCCCCTTTCCGGCATTTTCAGGCAAGCCCCCCTTGAATCTTTCGGCAAACCTTGCTATATGTTGACATACAGGCGCATATCTTGCGGAAGCGCTGGCCGGGGCAAAGCCCGCGGCCCTGCGCTTGCCGTTGGTTTATAGGAGATTGCAGGCAATGGGCAGCGACATCACGAAGATGCGGAACATCGGAATCAGCGCTCACATCGACTCGGGCAAGACGACCCTGTCGGAGCGCATTCTGTTTTACAGCAAGAAGATCCACGCCATCCACGAGGTCCGGGGAAAGGACGGCGTGGGGGCGACCATGGATCACATGGAGCTTGAAAGGGAGCGCGGAATCACGATCCAGTCCGCGGCGACCCAGGTCACGTGGAAGGACTACACGGTCAACGTCATCGACACGCCGGGGCACGTCGATTTCACCGTCGAGGTCGAGCGCTCGCTGCGGGTGCTCGACGGCGCGATCCTCGTGCTTTGCTCGGTGGGCGGGGTTCAGTCCCAGTCCATCACGGTGAACAGGCAGCTTAACCGCTACCACGTCCCCAGGATCGCGTTCGTCAACAAGTGCGACCGCACCGGCGCGAACCCGTTCAAGGTCGCGGCGCAGCTCAGGGAAAAGCTCGGGCTGAACGCCGTGATGATCCAGATCCCGATCGGGCTGGAGGACAGGCTTGAGGGCATGGTGGATCTGGTGGCGATGAAGGCCGTGTACTTCGACGGCGACCAGGGCGAGTCCGTGCGCCTGGAGGAAATCCCGGCGGCGCTAAAGGCCGACGCGGAGGCGCGCCGCGCCGAAATGCTGGACGCCATCTCCATGTTCGACGACGAGCTGATGGAGCTCATCATGGAGGAAAAGGCGATCCCGGAAGGTCTGATTCGCGCCGCGATCCGCAAGGGCACGCTTTCCGAGAAGTTCGTGCCGGTGATGATGGGCTCCGCCTACAAGTTCAAGGGCATCCAGCCCCTCCTGGACGCGGTCGGCCACTACCTGCCCAACCCGACGGAGGTCGGCAACCAGGCGCTCGACCTGGACAAGGGCGAGGAGCAGATCGAGCTTTCCTCGGACGACAAAAAGCCGACCGTGGCGCTGGGCTTCAAGCTCGAGGACGGGCAGTACGGCCAGCTCACCTACGTGCGCATCTATCAGGGCATGCTGAAAAAGGGCGACGAGCTTCTGAACACGCGCTCGCGCAAGAAGTTCAAGGTCGGGCGGCTCGTGCGGATGCACTCGAACAGCATGGAGGACATAAGCGAGGGCGGCTCCGGCGACATCGTGGCGCTGTTCGGCATTGATTGCGCTTCCGGCGACACCTTCTGCGGCGGCGGGCTCAACTTCGCCATGACTTCGATGTTCGTCCCCGAGCCGGTCATCTCGCTGGCGCTCATGCCGAAGGACAAAAAAAGCTCCGACCAAATGGCCAAGGCGCTGAACCGCTTCACGAAGGAAGACCCCACGTTCCGCACCCTCGTCGACCCCGAGTCGAACGAGACTATCATCAAGGGCATGGGCGAGCTTCACCTGGAAGTGTACATCGAGCGAATGCGCCGCGAGTACAAGTGCGAGGTGGACACAGGCGCGCCGCAGGTCGCCTACCGCGAGACCATCACGCAGAAGGCCGAGTTCAACTACACCCACAAGAAGCAGACCGGCGGCTCCGGCCAGTTCGCCAAGGTTTCCGGGCACATGGAGCCGTTCGCGGACGGCGACTACGACTTCGTCAACATGATCAAGGGCGGCTCGATCCCCACCGAGTACATCCCGAGCTGCGACCGCGGCTTCCAGGAGGCCACGAAAAAAGGCAGCCTGATCGGCTTCCCCATCGTCAACATCCGCTGCCTCATCAACGACGGGCAGTCGCACGCGGTGGACTCCTCCGACCTCGCGTTCCACCAGGCCGCGATCGGCGCGTTCCGCGAGGCCTACGGAAAGGCGAAGCCCTGCATCCTCGAGCCCATCATGAAGGTGGCCGTGGAAGGGCCCAGCGAGTTCCAGGGAAACATTTTCGGCTCGATCAACCAGAAGCGCGGCATCATCCTCTCGTCCACCGAGGACGGCATGTTCTCCCGGGTCGAGGCGGAAGTCCCGCTCAGCGAGATGTTCGGCTATTCGACGCTTTTGCGCTCGATCACGCAGGGCAAGGCGGAGTTCACCATGGAGTTCGAGAAGTACGGCAAGGTTCCCCAGAGCGTCTCCGAGGCGCTCATGAAGGAATACGAAGAAAAGCGCAAGCGCGAGCAAAAATAACGGAGGCCTGGCATGATTAAGGAAGAACTGATACGGCGCAGCCCGATACGCTTGTTTGAGCAGTCCATTCAGGGGGGGCTGAATCCCGGAGAGATTGGGATAATCGCCTCGCAGCGCGGCGTGGGGAAAACGTCGGTGCTGGTGCAGTTTGCGCTGGACAAGCTGCTGCAGGGCAAAAAGGTGATTCACGTCTCGTTCGCGCAGCGCAGGCAGAACGTGTTCGCCTGGTACGAGGACATTTTCGAGGAGTTCGTCGGCAGCAAAGACCTCGAGGGCAAGGGCGAGGTTAAGGCCGAAATCGCGAAAAACCGCGTGCTGATGAACTTCAACCAGGACGGGATGACGCTGGACATGATCGCCAAAAGCCTCGGCGCCATGATAAGCGACGGCGGCTTCGCGGCGGACGCGCTAATCGTTGACGGCTTTGACTTTACCCGCGCCTACCGGGAATACATCGCCAAAATCAAGAGCTTTGCAAAGGAAATCGGCCTTTCGGTCTGGTTTAGCTGCACCGTCAACGGCGAGGAGCCGCGCTACGACGAGAAAAACATCCCCGCGGCGGTGAAGGACTTCGCCGATCTCATCGACGTGGTCATAGCGCTGGAGCCAAAGGCGGATCACGTCGAGCTTTCGGTTTCAAAAGCCCGCGGCGCCCCCCTGGCGCAAAGCCCGGCGACGCGGCTCGACCCGAAAACGCTGCTGCTCCTGGAGGGATAGGCTGGGGACGCTGAGCGCCTGAAAGCGCCGCCGAATCGGCGGAGCAGCGCTTCCATCTGCAAAAGCGGCAAGCCTCGCTCAGCGGGGCCTGCCGCTTTTTTTTGGCGCCGGAAAAGCGGCGCTCCCGCCCTGGCCTCGCGCCTGCCAGCCTTTTGCGCCGCCGCCTTGCGTCACCGCGCTTGCGCGTGGCTTCCCGGCGCCTTATAATTGGCAGGGAAGCGCCGATTCCGCCCACAGGCTTAGCCGGCGCTTCCCGCGGGCTTTCGCCCCGAGGTTTCACTAAAAAGGCAAGAGGGTAGCGCAGGTGGAGCAGGACAGTAAATGGAATAGCCGCCTTGAGAAGATAAAGCAGGCGTTTTTGACCGGGGAGTGTTCCTACGAAATGGCCATACAAAAGCTGAATTCCGGCAAGCTGTTTTACTCGGCCAAGTGCGCAAAGGACAAGGTCGACTCCTGGATGGGCGAGCGGCTCATTTGCGCCGACAGGCAGCGCCGCGAGCACAGGCTGCCCGTGCTGAACGAGTCCTTCGCCAAGCAGCCCGGCTCGGCGGGATAGGCCGGGCAAGCCGGCGGCGAGCAGCCAGCGGCGCCGGGCGCTCCCCTAGAAAAACCGAAAGTAAATCTGCGAAAACACAAACACGCCGGCCATGCAGCACAGGCCTTCTATCAGGGAGATGGTAGTCTGGGACTTGTAGCCGTTCTGGGGCGAAATGCCGGAGAGCCTGGTTACGACCCAGAACCACGAGTCGTTTGCGTGGGAGACGATCATCGCGCCGGCGCCGATCGCCATGACCGTGAGGGTTCGCGACATGTCGGTGGCGTCCAGCCCGAGGTCGGCCATGAGCGGCGCCACCATCCCCGAGGTGATAATCATAGCGACCGTTGACGAGCCCTGCGCCGTTTTTATGACCACGGCGAGCAGGAAGGGGAAAAACAGGCCCAGGGCTTGCAGCGCCGCGGTGTCCTGCGTTATCACGTCGATAACCCCCGAGGCCCTGATGACATGGCCAAGCACCCCGCCGGCGCCGGTTATGAACAGGATGGGCCCCATCATTTTCAGCGTTTTTTCCACCACGGAGTTGAACTGCTTGATGCGCTTGGAAGTGGCAAGCAGAAAGACCGCGAAAAGAAAGCCCGTCGCCAGCGCTATGACCGGCGAGCTAAGGAAAGACACGATGCTGCCGCCGACGCCGCCGGTCCAGCCGGCAATGTTCGCGACCGTGCCCAGGCTCATCAGCAGGATGGGCGCGAGAATGGGCGACAGCGCCATAAGGCCGTTGGGCAGCTTCCCGTATTCCGCGACCAGCTCGTCGTAAGACTTGACCGTATCGTTCTGCGCGCTTTCCAGGTCTTCGTCCGACTTCACTTTTTTGCCGACATGAACCGCGTAAAAATACGCGCCGATAAGCGCCGGAATGGAAATCACCGTCCCCACGATGATGACCAGCAGCAGGTTTTCGCTCAGCCCCAGCTCGTAGGATGTGATGAGCGGGCCGGGAGTTAACGGAATCAGAATGTGCGACGCGTACAGCCCGGTGCTAAGCCCCATCGCCGTGGCCACCCCGCTCGCCCTGATGCGCTTCACCGTCGATTTTCTTATCGGGTTGAGGATGGGGTATGCGGACTCGCAGAAAATCGGCACGGACACAATCCACCCCATAATAAGAAACGACAGGGTGGGGCTTTTTTTGCCGACGCCCTTGATGAGCATGTCGGCGATTTTGAGCGCCCCGCCCGCGGCGTCAAGCGTTAGCCCTATCAGCGCTCCAAAAAGCAGCACCAGCCCGACGTTCATGAAAATGCCCGAAAAGCTGGCGACGATGAGCGCCGGAACGTCGGCGATGGATATGCCCGCAATCAGCCCGAAAATGATGGCCGTCGCCATGATGGCCAAGAACGGGTGCAGCTTGAATTTCGAAATCGCCAGTATCATCGCCACGATGGCAGCGAGGAACGCAATGATTAGAGGAATGCCAGCCATAAATCAAACCATTGTATGACAAGATGCGCAAAACCGTCAAGCCGCGAGAGTGATTTTGCGCAAGCCGCGGCGGGCGCCGGCGGTCGGCGCTAGCCTGCTAGCCTATTGATACAAAGTGTATTACAATGCGCCATGGCAGCGCAAACCTTGGCAAAAATGCGCGAAGACGCGCAAGTGATGATAAAGAAAATTATCGCCGAAAACATGCCGCAGGAATCCGTCCAAAGGGTTCTGCGCCAATGGGGCGGGCGCCAATGGGGCGGGCGCCAATGGCGCGGGTGCGAATGGCATGAACGCGAACGCGGGCTTCGCGGCGCTGTTCATGCAATCGCGATTGGCAAGGCGGCTTGGACGATGGCGCGGGCGGCGGCGGATTTCCTTGGCGAAAGGCTGGCAAGCGGCGTTGTCATAACGAAGCACGCGCATTCGCAGGGCGACATCCCAGGGCTGGAGATTTTCGAGGCGGGGCATCCGACGCCGGACGAAAACACGCTGAAGGCGACGCAGCGCGCGCTTGCCCTCGCCGAAAGCCTCGGCGAGGGCGACGAGCTTTTGTTCCTGGTTTCCGGCGGCGGCTCCGCGCTGTTCGAGGCGCCGCTTGAGGGAATCGCGCTGGAGGATCTGGCGGCGCTGACCGACCGGCTTCTTGCCAGCGGCGCAGATATTATGGAAATCAACACAATTCGCAAGCGCTTTTCGCGCGTGAAAGCCGGAAGGTTCGCCGAGATTTGCAGCCCCGCAAAAGTTTTTTCGATTGTGCTTTCCGACGTGCCGGGCGACAGGCTGGACGCAATCGCATCCGGCCCTGCGGCGCCGGACACGACCACGTCGGCGCAGGCGCTGGCGATTGCCGAAAAGTACGGGCTGCAATTGAGCGCTCGCCAGAAAAGCTGCCTCGCGCTGGAAACTCCAAAAAAAATTGGCAATGTCGAGACCGCCATCACAGGCAGCGTGCGCTCGCTTTGCGAGTCTGCCGCGAAGGCTGCCGAAGCGCTGGGCTACACCCCGTATGTGCTGACGACGGTTCTAAACTGCGAAGCCGCCGAAGCGGGAAAATTTCTGGCTAGCATTGCGGCGGACACGCAAAATTTGACAAATTCGTTTGCGAAGCCCTGCGCCATTATCGCAGGGGGCGAGACGGTCGTGCATGTCAAAGGCAGCGGGAAAGGCGGGCGCAACCAGGAACTCGTGCTGGCTGCCGCGAAAGGCATAGCCGCGCTGGAAAACACGCTTGTTTTCTCGCTCGGCTCCGACGGCACGGACGGCCCAACGGACGCGGCAGGCGGCATTGTCGATTGCGCCACCGCGGCAAGGCTGCGCGATCAAGGCTTCGACATTGACAAGGTTCTGAGCAACAACGACGCCTATCACACGCTGCAAGCCGTTGACGGGTTGATCGTCACGGGACCGACGGGCACGAATGTTAATGACGTTTCAGTTGCGCTGTGCGGGTAGCGGCTGAACCGCTGAACGGCTGAGCCGTTAAGCGGCTAGCCGCTCAGCCGCTTGGCCGCTCGCGCTTTGCGCTTTTTCTGCGGTTATATCGCGAGCGCCCACTGCCCTTAGGCCTGGGCAAAAATGGCCATGGATTTCGCCAAAAATTGGAAATATGCGCGAAATTCGGGCTGAATTTGCCGCGGGCGGCTGAACATTTTGTTTGCAAAAATGGGGCTTTGCGCGTATATTTTAGGCATGACGGTTCGGATGGATTCTCTTATCCAGGCGATTGCCGCCGCGCTGGACATGGTGGAAATCGAGCTTTTGGGCGCCAGCACAAATCACGGAAAGCGGATTGCGGTGCTTTGCGCAAAAATGGGAAAGCTGCTGGGGAAAAGCCAGGACGAGATTACCGCCTTAGTGACTTGCGCCTTGCTTCATGACAATGCACTTACCGAATATATGCTTTCCGAGCGGATAGGCCGGCACAAAGATCCGGCGATGAAAAAGCACTGCGAGTATGGCCAGCGCAACCTTGACGCGCTGCATCTGAAGGCAAACACGAAAAATTTTATTCTGTACCATCATGAAAGGGCCGACGGCAAAGGGCTTTTCGGAACGCGGGAAGGGGAAGGGCCTTTAGAGGCGGAGATTATCGCCATTGCCGACGCAATTGATGTTGCATATCATTTGCAGCGGCTGAAGCCGGAGGATATCCCCGCCATCCAGCGCTCGATAACCAAGGGCGCCGGAAAGCGCTACGGCAAAACGGCGTCGGATCTGATGCTGGAAGTTCTCGATGCGCCCGCGCTGCTTTCCCTTAAAGACGGCGCAATTCGGGAAACTGCCGCGGCGACCTTTGCGCCTTGGGTAGTGGAAATCGAGGCAGAGGCCGTTTTTGGCCTGGCCTGTTTTGTGTCAAGAATTATTGACTGCAAATCGGCTTTTACCCAGCAGCACTCCAGCCAGATTGCCAACAAGGCCTGGTTCATGTCCGGGCACTACAGGCATGAGCCGGCGGAGCGGGTGAAGCTGTATTTGGCGGCAGCGCTTCACGACATAGGCAAGCTGTCAACTCCCACGGCAATTCTGGAAAAGCCCGGCAAGCTTACCAGCGAGGAATTCGCGGTGATGAAGGATCATGTTCGCATGACCTGGGAGCTTCTCAAGGACATTGAAGGATTTCAGGACATCAGCGCTTGGGCTTCCGATCATCATGAAAAGCTGGATGGCGTCGGGTATCCGCGCGGAAAGAAGGCGGATGAGATGGACTTTAATTCCAGGCTGATGGCTTGCCTTGACATTTACCAGGCTGTAAGCGAGGAGCGCCCCTATCACCCCAGGCGGAGCCATGGCGACACCATGCAAATTCTGGGCAAGCTCGCGGACGGCGGCAAAGTTGACGGAAACATTGCAAAGGACATAGGCGCCGCGCTCGCCCCCCATGACGGGGAAGCGCTCCCCCCGCCGGAAGCTGCCGCTGTCTGCTTCGCCCGGTAAAAATGTAAAATCCACATAAAATCCGCCGATTTTACAAAAAGCCGGGCTGAAAAAGGCCGCGAAAAAGGGGCTTTCCCACTCTTTCAACGAAATTTGGCCATTTCTGCGCGAAACCATATTGACGAAATCTGACATTTTGGACACAATTTGTCAGATTCTCGCGCGGGCTTGGGCCTGCGCGCAAAAACAAGAAAGGAGGACAAAAATGTCTTCAAGTCCGCTTCAGAAGCGAACGTTCGCCGAGAGTTTCATAAGATTCTTTGAACGTTGGACGCCAAACTCGATGGTGATAGCCTATGCACTGACGGCTATCGTCGCGGTTTTGGCGCTGATCCTCACGCCCACGCCGTTTTTCAGTTTAGAAAGGGCGGGCCGGGATGCCGCCGTGGCCTACAGCATCGTAGAGGCGTGGGGCATGGGTTTCTGGTCTCTGCTGGAACTCGCCATGCAGATGGCGCTGATTTTGATTACGGGCTCCGTAATCGCGTCTTCGCCGCCGGTGCGCAGGTTCCTCCAGAAAGTCGCGCGGGTGCCGAACAGCATGGGGCAGGCCGTTCTGCTGACCCTGCTTGTCGTGCCGATTGTCAACTGGTTCCACTTTGGCCTTGGCATCATGCTGGGCATCCAGCTCGGGAGGCAGATCGTGCTGGCGGCGAGGCAGAAAGGGTACAAGATGCACCACCCGCTGTTTGTTTCCCTGCTTTATGCCCTCAACATTTCCGGCATAGGCATCTCGCAAATAGCGCCGATCCTGGGCGCCAGCCCCGGAGCGCTGCACCGCCTTCTTTTCCCGCACAACCCCTACGTTTCCGTGTCCACCGGCCCTGGCACCTATGCCTACGTGCCGATTCATGACGTGCTGCCGTACTCTGTTCCGCTGACCAACTCGGCGTTTCTTATCCAGAACATTATCATGTGCGTCGTTGTCCTGGCCGTGGTTTTTGCGGTCATGTGGATGCTGAAGCCCAAAAAAGAAAGCGCCATTATGGATGCCCCCGATGCGCTGATTGCCGAAATCGAGGCGCAGAACAAAATCGGCATGGCAAAGCCCAGCATCACATCCCCTGCTGGCATGCTTGACAACAGCATCATCCCCAGCCTTGTCCTCGGCGGCTTTGGCTTGCTCTGGGTGGTCTGGTTTTTTGCGGCTGACGGGCAGCTAAACTTCAACAACTTCAACATGCTCATGATAATCATCGGGGTGCTGCTCTGCGGAAGCCCGAACCAGTTTATCAAAAGCGTGCAGGCCTCTATCGCCGCTACCTGGGGCATTATCATTCAGTTCCCCTTCTACGCCGGCATATTCGGCCTGCTTGCCTTCACTGGGCTGAACGACGTAATTGTCGGTTTCTTTAGGGCATTCGCAACCGAGGGAAACTGGCCGTTCATTTCCTACGTGTACACGTCCATCGTGAATATCGCGGTTCCGTCCGGCGGGCCCAAGTTCTTCCTGGTGGCTCCCCATGCCCTGGAAGTCGCGGCTGGCTTCGCGCAGGCTTGCGCCGATACCGGCGCAATTTCCGACAATTCCAGGTACATTGGCACGATGCTGATTTCTTACGTCGCCGGCGATGTCTCGACGAACGGCTTCCTGCCATTCTGGGCGCTGCCGTATCTGGCGATGTTCAAGCTGGACTTCAGGCAGATGCTGCCCTTCACGGCGTTTGGAAGCATAGCGGCATACGTCGTTTTCACGATTTTCCTGCTCTTTGTTTTCTAGCGCGGCGAGCCGCTGAAAGGCGCCGCCAAAAAAGCGCTTCTGGAAAGCGCCGCTGAAAAGCGCAAGCCAGCGCAAGGCCAACTTGGTTTTGCGCTGGCTTGTTTTTTTTGCGCCGGGCGTTTCGGCGCAAGCGCTTGCTGGCTGGCGTTTTGGCGCAAAGCGCTTTGTGCCGGCTGGCGCTTTTGCGCAAGGCGCTTTGCTGCGGCGCGGCTGAACGGCTGGCGGCGGATGCTGGCGCTAGCCGCCGGTGACTAGAGGGAACATTTGCACGATGTCGTCGTCCCGGAGCGGCGCGTCGAGGCCGCCCAGGTGGACGATGTGCCTGCCGTTAACCATGATGACAATTTCTTCCCCCAGCTCGCCGTTTGGCATGAAAAGCTTTTCCCGGAACTGGGGCCCGTAGCGCTCGCAAAGCGCGCGGGCCAGATCGCCGACTGTCGGCGCTGGCGGAACTTCGGCCTCGGCGCAATTGGTGAAATCGCGCAGGTAGGCAAGAAACTTTACTCGCATGCATCCTCCTCTCTGGCCAGGCGCTGGCCGGCTTCCGGGCTCACCCGACAAACCGCCTGAAAAACTCGCACTGCGCGTCATTGCACTTTCGCGCCGCCTCCGAGCGGATGTTCAGGTGGAAAACGTGCGCGATCTTTTTTTGCTCTTTCGAGCCGTATATTTCGCACACGCAGTCGATGCCTTTTTCCCGCAGGCGCTCGAACATGGGCCTGGCGCAGGGCAGAAGAAAGTCGTTTGCGGCTGACATGACAAAAGCCGGCGGAAAATTGCTGTTGATGTATTTTAGCGCATTTATCCTGTCGCCGTGCCGGAGCGGGTCTTTCCCGAAATAGTCGAGCAAAAGCCCCGGCAGCGCAGTGTCGATTTCATGAAACTTTTCGTACATGCCGCAGTTCAGGGCGACCGCCTTCAGCTTAAAATCAGGAATGTCAAGCCCGAACAGCTTGGCGTATTCGGGGCTTGTCACGATCGTGGCGTACTGGCTGGCGATCTGCGCGCCGGCCGAATCCCCGACAAGAAAAACATTGCTCAAATCAATGCCATGCTCGCCGGCATTGACGCTCATCCACTTCAGCGCTTCGTTTGTCTCGATGACGGGCATGGGGAACGCGATTTTCGGCGCAAGCCTGTAATTGAAATTGACCACCGCAAATCCGCGCTGCGCCAAGCTCATGCAGTAATGCTGATACAAATTTTTCGAGCCGTAGACGTAGCCGCCGCCGTGAATGCTGACAATTACGGGCAGGGGCTTGCCGGCGCCTTTCGGGCGGTACACGTCAAGCAAATTCCATTTGCCATGAGCGCCGTAGGAAATGTCGGTCTTGCGCTCGATGTCGCCGGGGATTCTCGTCATGCGGATGCGCATGTCCCCTATGCCGCAAATGCATCGGAACAAAATTCTGTCAATCAGCATGGCCGGGCTTCCATTGTCCGGGTGTCCGGGGCATGCGCGCTTGCATCAGAGCTTGTCCTTGTGGAACACTACAGCGGCGCCGTCTTCTTTGTACAGCCAGCCTCCGAACTCCGGGAAGATGGGGTACGGCCGCGCTTTTTCGATCGAGGCGTTGCGCGCGGCGCGGATGTATTTTTGGAAGTCGGCTTTTGGCAAGGGCTCGTCGGAGTGGCCGGGAAAAAAGGCGTCAAAGCCAAGCCGCCAGACGCGCTCCAGCATTGCGATGTACTCGCCCATGGGCCGCGACTCGCGCAGGAACAGCCAGACATGCGGGCCAACCGAATCGCTGGCCAGCAGCGTCCGATGCTCCGGCGCAAAAAGGCCCGCGGAGCCGGCGGTGTGGCCTTCCATGCCCACCGCCTCCAGGCGCAGGCCGCCCAGGTCGAACACCTGCCCGCTCTCCATTTTTCGCAAATCGCCGATGCCCGCCTTGAGGTATGCTTCCCGGTCGAAGCCCTCCGGCAGCGCCTGCTCATCGGCGGCAAATCTTTCCAGGGTTTTTCTGCGGGACTTTTCGGAGGCGTGCCTGCGGCACAGGTCGAAATCGGCCTCGCGCAGCCAAACCTCGTCGAACTGAAAAGCGCCGCCGATGTGGTCGAGATGGCCGTGGCCCAGCGCCACCGCGACCGGCTTGTCCGTCACTTCGCGCACGGCGCCGCGCAAATCGCCGATGCCGTGCGCCGCGTCGAACAGCAGCGCACGCTCGCTCCCCAGCGCCAGGTAGCAGTAGGCGTCATAGGGATCGCGGATGCTGTAAAGCCACGGGTAAATTTCCCTCACGGCATGGCAGTTCATAAGCGCCGGCGCCTAGCCGTCCGCCTGCTCGCCCCAGAGCCGCAGCGCTTCTTCCCTCACCTGATCCACCGGCGCCTGGTAGTTGGCCTTTAGCGCGTTCGCGTGCTGGTTGTAGAACATCACGAACTCCGGATCCTGGAAAGGGTCGATGCGAATTTCCTGGCCGAGGCGCCGGGAAAGCTCCTCCTCTTTTTGGCGGAGCTTAGGCGCGTACTGCTGGCGGATCGCCTGGTCGAGCTGGGCGACCTCGCTGAGGTAGCCGCCCAGAAGCTGGGCGAGCTGCTTGAGCATCGCGGCAAACTGCCCGTCCTTTATCAGCAAATTCAGCCCCTTTGCCACCGCCTCGAAGCGAGCCAAGTCGCCCTCGCCGGCGGGAAGGGCGATCTGCGGGGCAAGCGCGTCGAAAATGCCCTGCCGCAGGCTTTTTTGCTGTTCCTTCGGGCGCTTTTTCAGCTCGGCCTCCAGGCTTTTCGACGGGTCGTCGAGAAAGGCGTTCGCCATCCGCTTGCCTTCCTGCTTCGCCTCGAACTGGCCGATGCTCGTCTTGTCGGTCTTTATCGACTCGGTGCGCTCCAGCGCTATTTCCAGCGCGCTCTTGATTCGTCCCATTGTATCGCGTCCCTCTTTCCCGATATAATACACGGACCGAGGGGCCTTTTCAAGACGGCCCCGGAACAATTCCAACCTCGAAAAGGAGGATGATATGTCAGCGCAAAACGTGCAGATGCTGATAGGCTTGGGGATTTACATGGCGGTCATAATTGCCATGGGGCTGTGGTACTCGCGCAAGGCCAACACGAACATCGAGGGCTATTTTTTGGCGAAGCGCAAGTTCGGCCCGTGGCTGACGTCGCTTAGCGCCCAGGCCTCGGACATGTCGGGCTGGCTTCTCATGGGCCTGCCGGGCGCGGCTTTTTTTCTGGGGCTCGGGTACGCGTGGATCGTGATAGGCCTTTTCATCGGCACCTGGCTCAACTGGGCGCTGGTGGCGAAGCGACTGCGCTCCTACTCGGAAGTCGCGAAGAATTCCATCACTTTGCCTGAATTTCTCAGCAACCGCTTCCACGACAACAAGCGGATTCTGCTGGCTGTCGCGGCCGTCATCAGCCTGCTGTTTTTCTCGGTTTACGTCGGGGCGCAGCTCATCGTCGTCGGCAGGGTGTTCAACCATATCTTCGGCCTTAACATGACGGTGATGGTTATCATCGGCGCCGCGGTGGTTCTGTCCTACACTTTGATCGGCGGATTCCTCGCGGTCGGCATAACCGACGTCGTGCAGAGCCTGCTCATGGTGGCGGCGCTGACGCTGGTCATGGTGTTCGGCGTGAGCCATGCCGGCGGCGTTTCCGGCGTGGCCGAAAGCCTGCGGAATTTCCCCAACTTTATCGACTTTTTCGGCTTTGACGGCATTGTCGGCCTTTTTTCCACGGCGCAGCAGCAGGGCGTGGCCGATGGCGTTCCGCAGTTTGGCCCCGGCGTGCAGCTAACGATTCTCGCGATTGTCAGCCTCATGGCCTGGGGGCTTGGCTATTTCGGAATGCCCCACGTTTTGGTGCGCTTCATGGCCATTAACAAGCTGTCCAACTTCCGCGAGTCCAGAATCATCGCGATTACCTGGGTGTTTATCGGGATGTTCGCGGCGCTTGCCATCGGCCTTATCGGCCGGGCGATATTCCCCGGCGCGTTTGCCTCGGCCCGCGAGGCGGAAACCGTTTTCATTCTGCTGTCGCAAAGCTTCTTCCCGCCCCTGTTCGCTGGCGTGGTCATCTCGGGAATTTTGGCCGCCAGCATGAGCTCCACGGATTCCTACATGCTGATCGTGTCTTCCTCCGTGGCCAACGACATTTACAAGGGCATCATCAACAAAAACGCCTCGGAGAAAACCGTGATGTGGATCGCGCGCGTCACCATGCTTCTGGTGACGGTGGTCGCCATCGCGGTCGCCATGACCGGCGACACGATTTTCCAGGTCGTGGCCTATGCGTGGGCCGGCCTCGGTGCTTCCTTTGGCCCCATCATCCTGTTCTCGCTGTTCTGGAAGCGAACGACCCTCCCCGCCGCGCTGGCGGGAATGCTGACGGGCGGAACCGTGGTAGTGGTTTGGCGCAACTTCATCCGCCCGCTGCACACAGGCGAGGGCCTTTCGCCCCTGGCCCGCGACGCGCTGAACATGTACGAGCTTCTCCCGGCCTTCATCCTCTCCTGCCTGGTAATTCTGATCGTGAGCCTGGTCACGCAGAAGCCTTCCCCGGCCATCGAGAGGGAGTTCGAAGCCGCGAAGGCCATGGTTTAGGCTTATGCCCAGGCCTTAGGCCCAGGTCCAGGAGGGAACTTTAGGGTGAGAGGTAAGCGCCGGCGGAAATGCTTTTGGCTTTTTGCGCTAATTCCGTTAGCGCCGGCGCTGCTGTCATGCGCCAGCGCTAACTCGGTGGCGTTTGACGTCGAGCATCCGCCTATTGTTGATTTGCGCGGCCTTAACAGGATTAGCATCATTCCCCTCGAGAGGGGGCTGCCCAGAGAGTTTGAGTATCTCTCGGCGCATGCAACGTCCGCGCTGGCAAACGGCATCAGGCAAAACGCGGCGCGCGGAAGCCTCGTCCTTGTTGAGCCGAGCGCGCTGGCGCATATCCCCCAGCACAATTTTCACCAGCATGTTGACGTTTTTATAACCGGCAGAATAATCGGCATCCGCTCGGCCTACAGCAGAAGGCCCGTCAGCCGAATCATCGGCGGCAGAACGGTGAACATGACCGCGGTTACCCTCAGCGCAATTGTTTACATCGAGTACACATACATTCGCGCCAGAGACGGGGTGGCGCTGCAAACTTTCAGGAGGAGAGAGACCTTCACCGAAATCGCCGACTTTGAGGGAAGGTGGCAAGGCACCGCCGCAGGGCGCCAGGAAAACTGGGCTCATGGAGTTTGGCATCATCCCGAGTGGGGCCGGCCTGGGCCGTGGGATCGGCCGGGGTGGTTTGATCCTGCGCGGCTGAATCGGCAGGGGCAGGCGGGCGGCGGGCGCGGCGGCGGCGCCCATGGCGGCGCCCATGGCGGCGCGCATAGCGCGGCGCACAGGACGGCGCACGCCTCTTTTCCGCAAAGGTATTCGTGGGAGGAGCGAGTCGCGGCGGCCGCGATAAACCGGTTTTCGCTTGGCATGGAACGGGAGCTAGCCTCTTGGATATCCAGGGAGGAAAGAAACCTGCTGGGAAGGGCCGGGCGCGACGTCCTGATGGACGAGGCGGCGCTGCTTGTCAGCCTGGGCAGGCGCGAGCAGGCGCTGCAAATATACCGCGAGCTGCACGAGCGCGACGGCAATGTTTCCGCCGGGTTCAATGCCGCCATTTTGCTTGCGGCGATGGGAAATCCGGCCGAAGCTCTCAGGCTGCTGCAAAGCATGGAAAGAGGGCTTGCTGCGGCCGGCCAAAGCGCTCCGCGTTTTTTGCAAAGCGAGATAGAAAGAATGGCGGGCTTTGTTTTCGGGCTTGAAAGGCTGGAGGAGCAGCGCAGGCTCAGCGCCGCGGCAGGCTTCAGCGCCGCTCCCGGCGCTGCGCCGCCCGCCGCGCCAGCCGCCGCGCCGGCGGGCGCCGCAGTCAGGGCGCCCCCTCCCCCCCCAGGCGCGGCTGCGCCGATGCCAGCGCCGGCGACTGCCAGAGAGGCGCGGGGAACGGTTAACCTGAGTTTGGCCGTAATCTACGCGCTCAGCGAGCCGATTGCCTATGCGGAAGATGCCTCGATATGGTCAAAAATAGTTGCGTCCGCCGATGCGGATTCCATTGGAGGGCGCTGGGCGATGAGGCTCCCCGAAACGGCGCCCTCGCTGCTGTGGTTTGTGGTGGCTGGCGGCCGCTACGCCCTGTACATTACCCAAGCGCCGCTAAGCGTTTCCGAGGCGATTGCTTTGGATACGGCCGGAATGACCAGGCTGGAATAGCGCCGAGCTGACAGTTTTCGTTCATTTTGAAACGGATAGGCCCGTCATGGCCTTTTCCTGCTTTTTCATGTAGCTCTTTTCCGCGACCGAAACCAATGGCGGTAGTCGCGGCGTAAATCTCATCGAGTAAGCCAGTCGCTACCAAAGGTTGCCTCCGCTTCCGACAGGTTCCATCCGCCGTTTGTGAGAAAGTCCACCCCGATTGTATCCTTGGCCGCTTTCGCAAGATGTGGGGGCAAAGGGGCGGTTTTCATGGTACGGATATATCCCTCGTTGTCCCCCGCGTCCAGCAGTTCAAAAGCCTTCAGCGCAATGCCCAGCTTCTCGCCAATCGTCATCGTCTCAATTTCCTGCATACGCCCTACTCCTTCCCCCCAGCATACCGCATTTGCAAAGCCGGCACAACGCGGCCGGTCAATCGCCCTGGGCGAGGCCAGCCCCCGCGCCTTTGCTCACAAATGAAAAACCGCCCCGCCTTTCGCGTCGGCCCCATCGTCGAAAACGCGGAATTTCCGCTTCAGCCTCCCAAGCCCAAGCGCGATAAAGAAGCCGCCGAAAACGACGATGAACCTGTCAATAATGTTGATGGGAAAGCGCGAAAGAATGCCTATCGCCAGCGGGTGGATTTCGCCGCCGTAAAAACCAGAGCCGAAAACATGGCCCGGACCGAACGGCTTGTAATCTTCCATTCTCAGGAAAACATAGTCAATCAGCCCGCCCAGAACGCTCGCCGACACGCTGGTCGCTATGTACAGCAGCGTAAGCGTCGCGCAAACGCTTACGGTTTCGTCGAACGCCCTTTTGCTGCGGAAGCCCGGCCACGGCGTTCCGACCGGGCGCAGCCGCCATATTAAAATGACCTCAACAACGCTGACAATCACGAACGGGGACACGCTGTTAATCATAGCCCAAAACACCCAGTTAAGCAGCACCACCGCAAGCCCGGGGATAAGGCCCGCATGGAAAAGAACGGCGACCGTAAACACCGTATCGACAAACAAGGGAACCCTGAGGGTATCGAACACCAGAAAAGCTGAAAGCAAGTTAAGAACAGCCGCCGCGACGCATAGCAGTGAAAGCGCAAAAAAACGCGCGGCCTTGGGTTTCGCCATCGTCATGACAAAAGTCTGGCAGAAAAACACGTTTCCGTCTACAATGGGGACATGGACGCACAGCATTTTGCCGCAGGCGCATACATCATACTGTTGATAGCCCTCATTTTTTTCATCGCTCTGTCCGCGACTTTGATATTCGCCCTTAACAGAAAACTCAAATCGACGCTGGGGCGGGAAGGGAAAGGCGCCGCGTATTCGCATGCCGTCCTTCTGGCGCAGGAGGACGAAAGGGCGCGAATCAGCCGCGACCTGCACGACACCATCGCGCAGGATCTGCGCGGCCTGTCGCTGCAGTTGGTCGCCATAGGCAAAGCCGTCGGCGAAAAAGAGCGGGAAAAGCTTCGCGCCGCCTCCGCGCTGCTGCTGACCCTCGTCGACAGGGTTCGCATCACCTGCAACCACCTCGTCCCCCCGAACTTCCGCTTCCTGGGAATACAGGACGCGCTGCGCCACCTTTGCCATGACTTCAGCAAGCGAACCGGAATCGAATGCCGCGCGGACATAGCCGAAGGTTTCGCCGGCGACGCCCTCGACGAAAAAATGCAGTTGCAGATATACCGCATAATGCAGGAAGCACTGACGAACGTCGCGAAGCACGCGCAGGCCGCCGAGGTCGTCGTCATGTATCGCCGCGGCGCTGACGGAAGCATTCGCGCCGGCGTATTCGACGACGGCGCCGGCTTCGACGCGGCGGGCTTTACACCCACCGGTCATGCCGCGTACAATGGCCCCATAAAGACCATGGGCATTCGGGGAATGGAGGAAAGGGCCGCCATCCTGAAAGGCAAACTTGACATAGCGAGCGAGCCGGGCATGGGGACGAGCCTGCGCCTTGTCATCCCCCCGGAGCGCGGGCAAAAGGAGCGATCAAATGACGAAAGTAATGCTGATTGACGACCACCCCGTGACGAACAAAGGCCTGGCCGCCTGCCTGGAGGGAACCGGGCGCTTCACGGTCTGCGCCCAGGCGACCACGCTCGCGGACGCAAAGCGCTGCATCGAGGAAGCCACCCCGGGCGGAGCGGAAAGCCTTCCGGCCGTCGTCATACTCGACATAATACTGGGCGACGATAACGGCCTTCACTTCCTCCCCTTTCTGGAAAACCACTGCCGCGCGAACGGGCTGCCCAAACCAGCCGTCCTTATATGCTCCGTCCTGGAAGAGCCGTTTCGCATACAGTCGGCGATGAAGCGGGGCGCCTCCGGCTACGTGTCCAAGACCGAAAGCGAGGCCGTGCTGATCGCCGCCATCGACACGCTGCTGCGAGGCGAGATCCACCTTTCCGACAGGCACTCCGCCCTGGCGATGCACAACCTTGGGCTTTACGAAAAACTCAGCAAGCGCGAGCTTAAGGTATTCGAGCTGCTCAAGCAAAACAAGTCTAACAAGGAAATCGCCCACGAACTCCACCTGAGCGTCCGCACCGTGGGCAATCACGTCTCGAACATCTACTTCAAGACTGAAACCAACAGCAGGCAGCAGCTTCTAAAGCTGTAAGCCATCGACGGTTAATGGCGGCGGGCTATTCCTTGCCCAGTTTCCTGCGAAGTTTATCCGCCTGCCGCCCCGCTACGAAGCCGATTATGATAATGGAACCCCTTCCGGCGTTTTCCTTAACCGTTTTCACAGTGCGCTCTGTTTTTTTTGAAAAACAACGAGCGTTGTTTTCAGCAATTTGTCAAGAAATCCATTGCCAACCGTTTCAACATAGCTCCATTGACGGGCATTATAGTCGATGGTAACCAATTGATCCAGCAAAACTGCTCCCGTGGATTTTGCTCCTTCCTCCAATGGAATGTACAGGGGATACTGTCTTCGCGTATTTGAGATTGGCGCAAAGACGGCAATGTTGGCATAATCGCTTACAAGATGATGGCTCAAACAAATATAAGGCCGATACCCTTTTTGCTCATGGCCTTGTTTGGGATCAAGGTTAACCTTTATTATATCGCCCTGCATTGGGATTTTTTTCACCACTGCTCATTTCCAACCGGCTCAATCGGGTTTGCAAGTTCCGTCCTAAAGGATTCCCCCGAATAATCTTTGAAAAGATATTCGATTGTTCCCTCCCTCGGCGTTGAGGGCTTGGAAACAGTCAATATATCTTCCCTAACCTCCAGAATAACTTCGTCGTTTGCGGAAATACCCAATCGGCGGGTTATTTCCACAGGAATACGCAACGCTTGGCTGTTTCCCCACATGGAAACCGTCGCTTTTGTCTGTAACATACATGCCTCTTGACATCAAGTATATACAAAACGTAGATACTTGCCAAGGAAGACTGAAACCAACAGCAGGCAGCAGCTTCTAAAGCTGTAAACGGCGGCAATCCCTCGCGCCCCGTTGACATTGTGCGCGCAATGCGATACGCTCTAGCTTAGGAGGGAAAATCATGGTAAAAACGGCGAATCTGAACATACGCATAGACCCGCAGACCAAACAGGGGGCGGAGCAGTTGTTCTCCACTTTCGGAATCACCATATCCGATGCGGTGAATATTTTTCTGCGGCAGTCGCTTATGGTTGGAGGTCTTCCCTTTGAGATGAAGCAGCCGCGCTATAACGCCGAAACCGAAGCTGCCATGCAAGAAGCGCGGGAAATCATGAGCGGACGAAAGACGGCAAAAGGTTATTCCAACGCCGATGAATTGTTTGCGGAACTGGATGCGGAGCATGAGGCGGAGAGCGGCAAGGGATGCTGACGCTGCATACGACCGGGCAGTTTCGCAAGGACGAAAAACTGGCCCGGAAACGCGGTCTGGATATTTCTTTGCTAAAATCGGTAATCCAAACCCTGCTGGAAGAAAAGCCGCTGGATCCAAGGCACAGGGATCATTCGCTGGTGGGAAATTATGCCGGGTTCAGGGAGTGCCACATTCTGCCAAACTGGCTCTTGATTTACACCGTGGACAAAGGGCGGCTAATACTTACCGCTTCCCGAACGGGAACGCATGCCGATCTTTTGGATAAAAAAAGACGGCAGAAAAAACCTTGATCAAAATCCAGCGGGACCTTTTTTCGCCGGAATTCCATGAGCCGTTTAATTGCTTTTGGGCGCTACCCGTCGTTTGCCGCGGGGCAAGTTTTTCCGGCGGCGGTATCAGCCATTCCTATTTTCTGCACCAGCCCGAAAACCCTTTCAAAACTTTCCGTGTCCACGCTTAGCATAATCGCCGCAGGTTTCCCGTTATTAGTAAGCACGGCCTTGCCGTCGCGGGCAAGCTTGGACAGGGCGACTTTGGGGGCCTTGCTAAATTCGCGTATCGTCAGAAACTCCATAATGCGCCTTCCTATCCCAGCTTATTTGTCACTAAAATGGTATTGCATCGTCGGACAATTGTCAAGCCTCCCGCTAATCGCCGTATTATTCCCGCTGAGGGATTGAATCACCCCCCCGCGCCCCAAAACCGTGAAAAAAGTCACGAAAAAATCGTGTATTCAATACGGATGTTTTCGAAAAGCGTTCTGGGTATGCTTTATTTGTGGCCTGGTTGCGCCGCGCCCTTGCCGAGTGGAAGGGGGCGGGTTTGCGGGAGGGCTTTATATGCACACTGGCAGGAGGATTTTTCAGGATGAAAAACAAATGGACGCTATGGCGGGCGATATGCGCCGCCGCCATTCCAGCGCTAATCGGATTCGGCATCGCCGGCTGCGACAGCCCGACCAACAACCACTACACGCCGACAGTGGACAGAACTGCGCTTGCCGCGGAGATAACCGCTGCCGAAGCGCTGCGCGGCACGACAGAGAAATCCGCAGACGGCAGCGATATCGCCGCCACCGCGTATTGGACGACGCCCGAGGCGCGCGGGGACTTTGAAGCCGAGCTTGACGAGGTGTTGGACGTTTACGAAGACAGCGACGCCACGCAGGCGCAGGTAACCGAAGCAGCCGCGGCGCTCGAGGCCGCAAATGCCGCCTTCTATGTCAAGCGGGAACGCGACACGCGCCTCCGCAGGCAAGCGTTCGAGCAGGTATCCGCGGGCGGCGCCCACACGGTGGCGATCTGCGAAGACGGCTCCCTGTGGGCTTGGGGAAGTAACGCATACGGCCAGCTTGGCGATGGCACGCAGGGTGCGGCAAATAATCGCACCAGCCCCGTGCTGATATGCGATGAGCGCGACTGGGTGTTCGTTTCCGCGGGCACTGATCACACGATGGCGATTTGCTACGACCATTCCCTGTGGGCTTGGGGAAGAAATCAGCTTGGTCAGCTTGGCGACGGCACGCAGGGTGCGGCAAATAACCGCGCCAGCCCCGAGCTGATATGCGATGAGCGCGACTGGGCTTACGTTTCCGCGGGCCGTGCCCACACGCTGGCGATCCTCAAAGACCGCTCCCTGTGGGCTTGGGGACTCAACGGAACTGGTCAGCTTGGCGACGACACCACGGTAAGCCGCTTAAGACCCGTGCCAGTAGTAGTAGGCGGTATCAGTGCCTGGACTCGCGTTTCCGCGGGCAGCGATCACACGCTGGCGATCTGCGAAGACGGCTCCCTGTGGGCTTGGGGATGGAACGCAAACGGCCGGCTTGGCGACGGCACCATAAGCCAGCGCCGCATCCCCGTGCGTATTATGGGCGAGGCCTCCGATTTGGCTTACGGCTGGGCTTGCGTTTCCGCAGGCTGGAACCACACGATGGCAATCCGTGAAGACGGCTCCCTGTGGGCTTGGGGAAACAACGAAGCCGGACAGCTTGGCGACGGCACGCAGGGTGCGGCAGATAACCGCACCAGCCCCGTGCTGATATGCACTGAGCACAACTGGGATTCTGTTTCCGCAGGCCGGTTTCACACGATGGCGATCCGATACAACGACACGCTATGGGCCTGGGGATCCAACTCAAGCGGTCAGCTTGGCGACAGCACCACGACCAGTCGCAACAGCCCCGTGCAAATAAGCGGTACCTACACTTCCGTTTCCGCGGGCAGCAATAGCACGCCTAATGCCCACACGGTGGCGATCCGCGACGACGGCTCCCTGTGGGCCTGGGGGCTCAACACAAGCGGGCAGCTAGGCGACGGCACCACGACCCATCGCATCAACCCCGTGCCGATAGGCGCTGCCAATGACTGAGCCTGGCAGCGCAGCGGCGCCGGCCGCCGGTTTTAGGCCCTTTCGTTTATGCATAGCCGAAAGGCTTGTATATATATCCCATCGTTGATGGGACCGCCAAAAAAGGCGGACAAATCCAGCGACTGCCCGCCGATGGGCGGCGGGCGGCGCAGCAAGGAGGTTTTCTATGAAGAAAACCAAACTCAAACTTTTCGGGATTATCGCCGCGGTGGCGATTGTCGGGCTTTCGATGATTAGCTGCGGAAATAACTGCGGCAATGATGGCAATTGCTTCAGGGGAGAGGACGGTAGTGCATCCACATGTGGGAGTGCAGATTGTAATGTCCATATGGGGGATGGGCCCATGAATAACTGCAACTGCTAGTAAGGCAGCGCGGCGGCGCCGGCCACCGATTTTCATCCTTGCTTTTCAGGGTGGCCGGCGCCTTTCTGCTGCCGGGAGCGGCGGCGCGGCGCTGCCGTTCCCCATGTCCCGCGATGGCGCCAGCCATGGCTTTTCACCCCCCGCGCGGGGCGGCTGGCGCCATTTTCTACGCGGCGCAATGGCGCCTGTCATGGCTTTTCACCCCCGCGCGGGGCGCGGCTGGCGTCATTTTCTACGCGGCGCAATGGCGCCTGTCATGGATTGCGCTAACACCCTTCACTCAAGCCCGGCGATGTCTTTCATCACAAAAGGCGGCTGCGGGCGCATGCATTTCCTCGATGGTCTCATTCTTCCCTCTTCGCATAAAGCCGATCGGGTCAATGACTTCCAGCCCAGAGATCGCCCCGGCGCAAATCCGCGCGCCAGGGCTAAAGCGTCCCCTGGGAAAGCCCAGTGATGGTTTCCGTGTCAAGCCCAGTGATGTCGCGGACAAATTCCACCGACGCCCCCTTGGCCAAGGCATTCCGCGCAATTTCCCTGCCCTTTTCCCCCTTGCCTCTTTCCAGACCCCTTTCAAAGCCCTCTTCCCTTTCCACCTCCAGCGCCGTCTTCATGTCCCAATCATTGGCAAGCATTCCCATCTCCTCCTGGCTCAATTTTTCCCAAAACTCCCGCAGCAACCCGGCGTCCTTGCAGTCCCGGATCGCCAGCCTAATCGCCTCCCGCGTTCTTTCCTTGCGGCTCAACCCGCCTTGCGCCGCAAGCCCTTTTTCGTGCAGGCTGGCGCGCGAAACGAAAAAGGCGTACCCTTTCAGCTCCGCGCACGCTTCCAGTATAGCGCGATTTCGGCCTTCGTTCACGTTGTAAACGTCCACCTCCAATTCCAGCGCCGCCGCCTCGTAGCCCTCTACCATTTCGAACGAATCCGAAAGCCGCAGTTTTTTGCGGTCGGGGAAATCCGCGGCGCCGTTGAGAAGGACGATGAAGCGCGGGCGGGCGTGCTTGACCAGCGCCCGTTTGTACACGGCTCTTCTGTCCGTAACACCGTTTTCGAACAGGCGGCAGACGTACTGCAGCATTCGGTAGGGCATGTTTTCGTTTATCGTGGACTGGTGCTCCGCAATGACGACCAAGCCGCGGTTCACCAGAAAGGAGAGGTCGTTTTTCCCGGGCGACCACAGGGTTTCGCCGAGCGTGTTGATGACCACCTCGGTATCCTCTGGGCTAAACCGCGCGCCGCACACGGCGTTGTAAAGGGCAAGGGCGGATTTTTCGTTGCCGAAGATTGATCTGAAAAGGCTGTCCTTGTAGGCCATAGGCTCGCATGTTACCGCTTTTGGCTCGGCGTGGGAATGGGTTTTGCTTTTATCGTTACGCTTGTCACGCATTCGGCCGGCGCCTTTCGATCAAACGTTGGGAGCTGCGCCTTTTTGGCTGCGCAGTTGCCCAGCGATGCCGGCCACTGATTTTCATCCTTGCTTTGCAGGGTGACCGGCGCCTTTTTGCTGCCGTTCCCCATGTCCCGCGATGGCGCCAGCCATGGCTTTTCACCCCCGCGCGGGGTGGCCGGTGCCTTTTTCTACACGGCGCAATGGCGCCTGTCATGAATTGCGCTAATACCCTTCACTCTCGGACAGGCTTGGCGAAAAACATTTTGCACACTGGCTATTTCCTTTACGGCGCCATTTACATCGGCATCGGTCTCTTGCTCGCGATTTATCCCTGAAAATAGCGTTACGGTTATAAACTGGAATTTTTTGCCATAGGCTTCTCAAACTTCTTGCCCGATATAAACAATCCGGACAAGGTCAAGATCGTGCCCAATGCCGACATCCAGGTAACCCTTTCGCTTAACACAATTACGGAAGCAACAACGGTAATGACGGGAACCAAATAAATATAAACGCTTGTTTTTACTGCACCTAATATTCGTACCGCAAAATTCCAAGTGGCGAAACATAAAGCGGACGCTCCCAAACCAAGAAACAGAATATTGACTATATTGGAAGGTCGAGCAAACCGCTCGAATCCAAACTCGAATTGGAATAAGAACAAAACGGGAGTCAGAATAATCAGGCCGTAACAAAATATCCTGCGGGTGGTCTGTATGGTATTGTGCCCGAATTGGCTTATTTTTCTTAACAGGATGGAATACACCGCCCAAACAATGGCCGCCGCAAGTGCCAGTATATCGCCAACGGGATTTAGCTCCAGCACGGCGATTCCGTTAAAGCTGATAAGGGAAATCCCCATAATCGCGGCTATAAACCCAATGAAAAAGTTGGCTTTCGGCTTTTCGCCGTCCAATAGCCAGTTTGCCAACAACGCCGTGAAGAATGGCGCGACGGAAATAATAACCCCAACATTGGAAGCCGCCGTATATGTAAGGGCGATATTCTCCAACAGAAAATACAGGGAGATACCGCACAGCCCCGCCACCGCAAACATCAATTCCTCTTTTTTGTTTGTCACTTTCAGCCTTCGCGGATAGGCTATCATAAGTACAAGCAAGCCGATGCTAAAGCGATAAAAAATAATTTCGATAGGCCTAAAGTCCGTCAACAAGATTTTTGTTGAAATAAATGCGGTACCCCATATCAAAATGGTAACAAGGGCCGACACATGCCCTTTTACGCTGTTGGGTTCTTTCACTTAATCCTCCCTTTTCGACCGTTCCTATCCTTTTTGAATATATCCTGATACAACCCAGGTGTTAATCCGATAAAGCTTTTAAAAAACCGCGTGAAATGGCTCTGATCCGCAAAGCCGGATTGCAGAGCCGCCTCTATTGGCGATACCCCAGCCTCCAATAGCTTTTTCGCTTTGTTAACACGGACAGTCGATAGATACTGATACGGAGTTATGCCCCTCTGCATGGTAAAGTTTCTAATAAGGGTGTATTTGTTAAGGCCAGATGCCTTGCCTAAATCCGCCAATGTAATTGCTTCGGTATAATTGCTCTCGATGTAGCGACAGGCCGCCTGAATGTCCTTGCCAATCTGCGAAAGCGTTTGCGCAACTGGTTTTGCATAGTCGGTTATCAACTGTTCTATTAACAGGCAGAGCAATTCTTCTTTGTTAAAATCCTTCGCCTCATTCATGATCATATCGTGCAAATCCCTGAAAACGGGAACCGCATCGCTTGGGCATACTACGGTTGATGTGAACATCGGTTGATAGTCTATCCTGGTAATTTCCTCCGCCAAAAGGCGCATAACGTCTTTTTTGATGTTAAGGCACCGCCAGTCCAATGCCTTATCGTCCACCTGTTCGCAGGCATGATTATCAAAAGGGTTAAACAAGAGTAAGTCCCCCGCGTTGATTGTATATTCCCTGTTTTTGCAGGTCAGAAACCTCCGCCCGCTTTCCACGAAGCCCAAGACATAATGCTCATGGAAATGGTTGGGGAATTTCTGCATGATGCCCTCAAAATGATACGCTTCTATTTTCAGATCGGTATCAAAACGCACTGTTCGTTTTTCATTTAGGTCGACACCCTTTTGTGGTTTCACTTGGAAAGTGTATCATATATTTTCTGCGAGTTCTTGAATGATGTTGACTTGCGAAAATTTTTAGCTGGCTGCATTGCCTTGCAAAGAAGCTGAAACTTGCTTGCTTCCAGGGAGTCTCTGGGGTAACCTTCTTCTTTAGGACGCATGGCATTATTCAATATCAGACTGAAAGCGGCTGAAAAAAGGGCAGATCAATGACATGCCGCCTCAGCTCCCGTAAATGTGCTCCAGGCCGTGCAGAAGCTCCATGGCTTTTTCCTTGCAGGAGCCGCAGACGGTGCCGATTTTCGTGGCCTGCTGGAGGGCCTCCCAGTTTTTTGCGCCGCTTTGGAAGGCGGCTTCGATGTCTTTGTCGGTGATGCCAAGGCAGCGGCAGATTTCAGTGACGGCCTCTTTAAGCATTCCCTCCCTGCCGGTTTTGGCAAGGTGGTCGTCGATGGCGGCGCGCAGGGCCTTGTCGCCCAGCACCGAGCAGTGGATTTTGTAGGCGGGCAGGCCGCCGAGCTTTTCGACCAGGTCTTCCGGGCGCAGCTTGTAGGCGTCCTCTATCTTCATGCCTTTGACCATCTCGGAAAGCATGCTGGTCGAGGCGATCGCGCTGGCGCAGCCGTAGGTTTTCCAGCGCACGTCGGCTATAACGTCGCTGTCAATTTTGAGGAGCATCAGCATTTGATCCCCGCACTTGATGTTGCCGGTCTGCCCCCTGGCGTCGGCGGCGAAAGCGGCCTCGTCTTCCATGAGGACGTTGCGCGGGTTTGTGAAATGCTCCCTTACAGTGTCCGAGTACAGCCAGTCAGACATAATTACCCCCTGTAGAGTTGACCGAAGATATTGCGCGCAGGCGGGCAACAATCGGCGGCAGCGCTTTAATGATGTAGTCAATGTCGCCGGCGCCGGTTCCCCAGCCCAGGCTGAAGCGGATCGAGCCGTGCGCAAGCTCAGGCCCCATCCCGGTGGCCATCAGCACCTGGGAAGGCTCAAGGCTCCCCGAAGCGCAGGCCGAGCCGGTCGAGGCCTCGATGCCCATCATGTCCATGGAAAGAAGAATCGCCTCGCCTTCCGCGCCGGGAAACGAAACGTTCAGCGTGTTTGGAAGAACGTCTGTCGGGTGGCCGTTTATTTTCATGTCGGGAATCGCGGCCGCAAGCCCGTCGCGCAGGCGATCGCGCAATGGCGCAATTTCCCTGCCGTATTTTTCGAGATCGTCCAGGGCGAGCCTAGCCGCGGCGCCAAAGCCAAGAATGCCAAGGTTATTGTAAGTCCCAGCGCGCATCCCGCCTTCCTGATGCCCGCCCATGATCATCGGAAACAGCGGCGCGCCCTTGCGCACGTACAAAGCGCCAACCCCCTTAGGCCCGTAAATCTTGTGCGCGGAAAGGGTAAGGTAATCCACGCCCAGGCCTTCAACGTCAACGGGAATTTTGCCCAGCGCCTGCACCGCGTCCGTGTGAACCCAGGCGCCGGCCGCCTTTGCCAGCGCCGCGATTTTCTTCATGTCCTGAATCGTGCCAATCTCATTGTTCGCCAGCATCACCGACACGAAAAGCGTCCTTTCGCTCAGCGCGCTTTCAAGAGCGCCTATACTCGCCTTCCCGCTCGCGTCAACCGGGAGAAACGTCGCCTTGAAGCCGAGGCTTTGCAGGTGCAGCGCCGCGCTGAACACGCATGGATGCTCAATTGCGCTGACAATAAATTCGCAGCGCCCTCCCCCTCCCCCCTCGGCGCCGCCATTGGCCGACGCAAGCCGCAACATGGTGCGGAACAGCGCGTTGTTGGATTCCGAGCCGCCGGAAGTGAAAACCACGGTTCGCGGGCCGGCGCCGATCAGCCTTTCCACCATGTCCCTGGCTTCCTCAACCCGCTTGCGCGCGAGCCGCCCCGACTGGTGCATGCTGGAAGCGTTCCCGAAAACGCCCATGTCCTCGATCATCGCCGCCTGCACTTCCGGCCTCAGGGGGGTGGTGGCGTTGAAATCGGCGTAAACCCGGCGCTCCGGAGGGGGCGCCGACGTGTTCTCAGGCATATGCTCGTCCATTCCTACTCAAAACATACCGGAACGGGGGGAAAATTGCAATTCACCGCCCCCTGGGCCTCGGCGCCGGCCGCATTTCAAGCCGGCGCCTCCTAAAATCCCGCCGGATTCGCGCCGATAATGAGCGGGAATGACTCAATCCAGAAAACCGCCGCAGAGCCGGCCCTCGCCCCGATGAGCCTCGTCGACATAGCCGCCAACCTGACAAGCCCGGCGTTCGACCCGGATCGCGCCGAGGTAATCGCAAGGGCGCGGGCCGCCGGCGTGGCGGCGCTGATCGTCACCGGCAGCAGCCTTGCCGACAGCGCCGCCGCGATTGCCATTGCTCGAGGCTGCGAGATCTGCGCCGCGACCGCCGGAACTCATCCCCACAACGCAAGGGAATGGGACGGCGAGCCCTCGCGGCGCCGCCTGATCGAGCTTGCCCAAGGCCGCGCGCAAAGCGCGGCGCAGAGCGCGGCACATTGCGGGCCGCGGCAGGAAGCGCTTGCCTCAGCGCAATGCGGCAATGCGGAGGGCGAGGCTCCGCCCCCTGCCTCAGCGCTTTGCGCCGGCGGAATCGCCGCGATTGGCGAGTGCGGCCTGGACTACAACCGCAACTTTTCGCCGCCGGACGCGCAGCGCAGGTGCTTTGAGGATCAGCTTGAGATCGCGGCGAGGCTTGGCAAGCCGGCCTTTCTGCACGAGCGCGACGCCTTCGGCGACTTTTTTCGCATCCTGAAAGAGCGCCGCGCGGATCTGCCGGGCGCCGTGGTTCACTGCTTTACCAGCGGGGAGCGGGAGCTGGAGGCCTATCTTGCGCTGGACTGCCACATTGGCATAACCGGGTGGATTTGCGACGAGCGGCGCGGCTCGCACCTGATTCCGCTGGCGCGGCAAATCCCGGCGGACAGGCTGCTTCTGGAAACCGACGCCCCCTACCTTCTGCCGCGCAGCATGCCAAAAGCGCTGCGCAAAAAAAGCGGGCGCAACGAGCCGGCCTTTCTGCCGCACATTGCGGCCTTTGTCGCGGAGGCGCTGGGAAAAAGCGCCGAGCAGCTCGCAGCGGAAACCGGCGCCAACGCCGCGAGCCTTTTTGGCCTGGCGCTGAATTAGCCCGCGGCGCCGCCCGCAGCATCGCCGCCGCCGCGGATTTGCTGGCCGATTCCGTACCAGTCCATTTTGCGCGTGAAGAACATCACCAGCGCGACTAGCGCAAAGGCGTAAATCGAGCCGATAAGCAGCGCCAGGGACTCTGCGTTCAGAATCGCGTAAAGCAGGATGTACGAAAACGCCACCGACAGCGCCATCCAGGCGCTTTCCTTCCACGACTGCAAAAGCGAGCGCGAGTACAAAGTCAGCAGCGCCGCCACCGACAGCGCCGCCAGGAGGTAGGCAAAGTGGAAGCGCATGTGCTCGGAGAGCGAGAGCAGCAAAAGATAGAAAACGACGTTTGCAATCCCGGACAGCAGGTACTGCGCCGGGTGGATCCGCTTTTTGCTGCGCGCCTCAAGCATGAACAGCGCCAGGAACGGAATCACCAGAAAAATCACCGCGTACCTGGTGGCCCTGGCGTTGAGCGAGTACGCGTCGATTGCGCGAAAGAAATTCACGCCAAACAGCGCCGCGCTGTAGTCGCGAAAGGGAGCGCCGCCCCCCCTCACCAGGAACAGCGGAATGTCCCTGCTGAGATAGCTGATGTCCCACTCCGCCCCGAAGCCGCCGGCGGAAATTTCCGAGTTGCCGGGAAGGAAGGCGCCCTGAAAGGACGGCGAGGGCCAGTCCGACGATATTTCAACGCGGGTTTGCTGCCCCACCGGCAGGAAGCGCGCAAACCGCCCGCCCTGCATGGAAAGGGCTATGTCGAAAGAGGCCTCGGCGCCGTCGAAGCCCGGCAGCGCCGCGAAAATGCCGCCCTCCATGGAGCCCTGCGGGGACCCACCCCTCCGCACCGGAACCCCGCCCGGCACCCGGACAAGCGAGCCCAGGCCTAGGTTGCCCGGCTGGAAAAACAGCTCGCCAGTGGTGCCGCCACCGACGCCGCCGTTATCCCAAACCGCGCGCTCGATTCTGCGTATGCCCTTCTGGCTGGAAAGCGCTATCGCCAGCTCCGCCTGGCCGAACATCAGCTCCTCGTTTCCGGCAAGGGAGGCGATGGCGCGCGCCGGGTCAAACGAGCCGGAAAATGCAAGCTCGCCCGAAAAGAGCGGCACGGAGAAAATCCCACGCCGGCGCATTTCCGTGGAAAAATCCGCGCGGATGTCCAGCTCCCTGGGCATTATCGCCATCGAAAACGAATGGGCGGCAGTCGTCACCCTTTCCTCCCTGCCGCCGCCCTCCAGCGAAACCCAGGTTCGCGTCTCCTCGGTTCTGACGCCCGGCACCACCAGCATCGGCCCCACCGCGACCAGCTCGCTGCCCCAGGCCTCCATGATGCCGGCCTCGGCTTCCCTGGCCGTGGCGCCGCGCTCGTTGACAAGGCCGCGGATCATCGCCAGCGGAATCAGCAGGATCAGCAGCATCGCGATCAGCAGCAGGATTTTGAAGGTGTAGCCCTGCGTGAACTTCCTGGCGCCCGAGCTTTGCGCGGCCGCCGCTTGGCTGTTTTCCATGTTTCCTCCCTAACACTAGGTCAGCCGGCCTTCGTCCGAGCCGGCGCTTCAAAGCCGCCTATGCGTGGGCGTTGGGCATTTGGGCCAGAAACCCGGCGCTTTCCAGCTCCATGAAGGATTTCGGCGCCACGCCGCTCGACCGCCAGGCAGACGGCGACTCCAGCGCAAAGTCGGAAAAAATGTCGAAAAGAATGATGTCCAGCTTGGGGTGCTTCTCGATGAACTCCTCGCGCATCATGGCAAGGGCCTCCTCGGTGCTCATGGCCCTGCGGTACTTGCGGTTCGGATCGGTAACGCTGTCAAACACGTCGATTATTTCCAGAACCTTCGCGGGAAAGTAGGCCAGAACCTTGTAGTCCAGCACGGACGGCAGGTCGTACGAGATGCAGTAGCTCTGCTTCACGAACTGGTTGACCTTTTTGTACTGCTTGAAGTAGGTGCGGAAAACGCCGTAGCCGCCGGGATCGCCGTAGTACTCGTGGTGGTAGCCGGTGATCAGCGCCGCCTCCTGGGGGTAGTTCGTTTTTCCGACGATGTTGGCAAAGCCGATTTTGACGTGCTCGATGACAACGTCGCGGTTGTACGCGGCCTCTCCCTCGTGGTACTCCACGGCGGCGGCCTTCCCGATGTCGTGAACCAAAAACCCGGTCGCCCAGTTGTACAGGTCAACCTCGGAAACGGCGCGCATGCCGCCGAGGAAAATCCTTTCCAGGGTGAAGTGATCCGGGTGGATGTGCGGCAGCAGGGACTGGTAGAAGCCCCTGTACTTGTCCTCAAACGAAACCCGTATCCTGTTGATCGCGTGCGAGCTTGAAACCTGCTTGTTGTAGTAGGCCAGAAAAGCCAGCCCGTTTAGGTACACGCGGGTCATGTGCTGGATGATCGTGCCGTTGGATTTCATGACCAGGGCGTTCATCAGCTCGTTGTTGAAAATGTTGGTCGAGATTAGCTGAATCGAGGCCTTTACCAAGTCGCGGGTGGAGTCCACGATGCGCTGGGTCTGCATTTTGGCGTCCTCGGGTGGCAGCGCCATGGCGTTTGCCAGCGAGGCGTGGTTGTGCAGAATGGCGTCCCGCGCCGTCTCGACCAGCGCCTCGGTGACAAGCTGCTCCTGCCTCGGCTTCATCGCCATCAGGCTTTCCAGGCGCTCCTTGTCCTTTTGGATGTGGGTCACCCGCTCGGCGTCGCTCATGTCCGCAATGGCGTCGTATTCCTTCCCGTAGCCCAGATCGAGGGCGCCGTCGTCCAGCGGAAGCAGCGGCGCCGCGTCGTCATAGTCTTCGCGCGGGGCAGGCGCGGCTTTCAGATGAAAGCCGGGTTTCGCCAATTTGTCCTTCAGCTTTTGAAGGTCTTCGTCGGCGAGAAAATAGTCCCATCCGGAGTGGTGGAGCCAAAACTCCTTGTTGTTGCCGTACATGGCGGTGAAAGGCATGGCACGATCTTTCTGGGTTTCCCTGTTGACGCAGATGACGGGGATGTTCTCGCTCAGGCACAGGCTGATGTAGCCCTTATCAGCAAGGACCTCCTTCAGCGGCGTAACAGAGTTTTTCCTAACCATCACCATACCCTCCGTACATCCTACTAGATTTTCGTCGGGCAGTTCAAGCGTTTCTGCCGGCGCTTTTGAGAGAAAAGCGCCGGCTTAGGCGCGGCAGGCTCTGCATTCATGCGCGCTGAGGGGCAGCAAGCCCCGGGTGCAAGTGCCTTTTGAAAGCGCATGCCCTGCCCTTTCGGGCGGGCTGCTGATTTTGAGGCTGATACGATTCGAACGTACGACCTTCAGGTCCGCAACCTGATGCTCTATCCAGCTGAGCTACAACCTCTGATTCCTTTCAGACGCAAGCGGCAAACGCCGCAATTTTTCGGCCATGCGCCGCGCAAGCGCCAATTGGCGCTCTCGCCGCAAACAGCCTACGGAGCAGGGGGGATTCGAACCCCCGGTACCCTTTAGGGGCACAACTCCTTAGCAGGGAGCCCATTTCAGCCGCTCATGCACCGCTCCAAACAGCCGTCTGGCTGCCTATAACCAGCATAGCCTTTTTGACGCGCAAAGTCAAACCGCCCGGCAGGCAGTTGCGGAGCAGGGGGGATTCGAACCCCCGGTGCCTTGCGGCACAACGGTTTTCAAGACCGCCTCCTTAAACCACTCGGACACCGCTCCAGCGACGGATTCCGCCCAGCGCCTTCCGTCCGACGCCAAAGATGGCAGCAGGCCAGCAAAGGCTATCTTCCGCCATTATGCCGGTTTTGCCGGCGCAAGTCAATACGCCGCCGCTGCAAGCGCTTCGGCGGCGCCGCGGCTGCCGCTCTTTGCCCGGCGCTAAGGCCGGTTCACGGCGCCGGCGAACAGAACCTGCCGGCCGCCGTCGTGGGTCCACCCGTGAAGGACGAACGCGAACGGCCTGTCGCAAATCATTTCAAAAACGGCCTCGGGCGGCGGCGGCGCCGAGAGCGCCATCACCGCCATCACAGTGACCGCGGCCGCGGTCGTCCCCTTTTCGTCTACCTCGATCATGGCCACCTGCGTCGCGTCGGAAAGCCACGCGGGCTCCCCCTCATAGACAAGCCCGCCGGTCAAAGGCGCGGCCAGCTCGTCGAACAGCGGCACGCCCAGCGCGACCAGCGCTTCCTTCAAATTATCCAGCGTGTTTTCGATGGAGAACCGAGGCAGCAACAGCGAGCCCCTGGCCAAAACCGAATCGCGGCGCATCCTGTCGAACTCCTCGCCCGTCATCCCTGACAAAAGCCCGATCGCGTCCCCGTCCCTTGGCAAAATTATTTTCATGCCGCCGCCCGAGGAAAACGGCAGGTTCACGGCCTGAAGGCGCTCGTCCTCGAAATAGGAAAAGTCCGACCGCTCCATCCGCATGAAATAGGCGTAGCCTTCCCCATCGGGCGAGAAAAACGCGCCGCGCTCTGTCAGCGCGGGGTCGAACCCGTGTCTCCAGTCGGCCGAAAAATAAATCGCGTTGGCGATGGCGGCCGCCGTATCAGGGTCGAATTCCTGCACGACCTGGTCTATCCGCCCGCCCGTATTGTCGCTGGCCCATCGGTTCACAGCGGCGACGGCTTCCGGGGCGCGAAAGTCAACGCTCATCAGCTCGCCCCTGAAAAAGTCCATGAAGGCCTGCGCAAAATCCCTGCGAAGAGTGAACATATCGCTGACAAAAATCGCGTTGGCAATGCGAAGCGGGCTTTCCTCGCGGGCCTCGCCCCAGCCCTGCCTGCGCGCCCGCTCGCCGGTCAAGTCGAACAGCATGCGCGAGGCGGCGCGGTTCACGTCCGCCGGGTCTATGCCCGCCGCGCCGATCGCCTCCAAAAGCGCCGGCCTGTGCTGCTCGCGCGTGGCGTTTGCGAGCGCCGCCAAAGGCATCCAAACCGAGTAAGGCGAAACGACGAAGTTTTCGCTGCCCGCGCTTTTCGCCAGCGCCGCGCTCAGCCTAAACGCGAAATCATTCGCGCCGCGCGCCGCGGCGGCGGCCTCCGCATCCAGCTCGCCCCTTGCCGGCTCGATCAGCACGGCGCCCTCAACGCCGAGAATCGACAGCCCCGCGCGCATTTCGGTCCGGTTCGCGCATCCCGCCAAAAGCAGCCCGGCGCAAGCGCACGCGAAAAGCAGCGCCGACAAGTTTCCTTTGTTTTTTCCCTTCAACTCGCATCTCCTTCCAGCCAAAGCCGCTAGCGCCCGGCGGCAGCTCGCCGCGCTTGCCGGCGCGAAGCCAGGCTCGCATTGTTGCAACAATCATTGCGCATCCGCGGGAAAAATGCTACACTCTTCCTGTGAACGCGAAAATCAGCCGGCAGCAGGCGCGGGAATTGCTGAGACAGCACAACGACGACGTTTTTCACTTGCAGCATGCCTTGACTGTTGAGGGGGTCATGCGGTGGTTTGCCAAGGAAGAGGGCTTTGGCGAGGACGAGGAGTTTTGGGGAATCGCGGGGCTCCTGCACGACATTGACTTCGGGCGCTTTCCCGATCAGCACTGCGTCAAGGCGGCGGAGCTGCTAAGGGCGGGCGGCGCCGGAGAGGAGCTTGTCCACGCGGCGTGCTCGCACGGCTATGGGCTGACCGGCACGGACGCAAAGCCCGAGCATCGCATGGAAAAAATTCTTTTCGCGGCGGACGAGCTGACGGGGCTGGTTTGGGCCGCCGCGATTATCCGCCCGTCGAAAAGCGTCATGGACATGGAAGCGAAATCCGTGAAAAAGAAATTCAAAACGCCGGCCTTTGCCGCGGGCTGCTCCAGAAAAGTCATCGAGGACGGCGCCGCGCTGCTGGGCTGGGAGCTCGACGCGCTTATCGAAAAAACTATTCTCGCCATGCGCTCCTGCGAAGCGGAGGTCATGGCCGCCGTCGCCGCCCTCAAGTAGCGCCATGCAGCCGAAGGCCCTTGTCGCCATGTCGGGCGGGGTGGACAGCTCCGTCGCCGCGGCGCTGATGATCGAGCAGGGCTGCTTCTGCGTCGGCGCCACGTTCAGGCTCTACGACCAGGGCGCCTGCCTAGGGGCACGATCCGCGGATGGCTCAGGGCCCGGAAGCGCGGCGCCGCCGGAAAGCGGCGAGCAGCCCGCGGGCGCCTGCTGCTCGCCGCGCGACATCGGCGACGCGAAGGCGGTCGCGGCGCGATTGGGCATTCCGCATTACGTGCTGGATTTTTCCAAGGAGTTTGAGCACGAAGTGATACGGCGCTTTGTCGGGGCTTACGGGCGGGGCGAAACGCCGAACCCATGCATCGACTGCAATCGCTACGTGAAATTCAATTTGCGCCTGCTGCGGGCGGTGCTGGGCGATTTCGACTTTCTCGCGACCGGGCATTACGCCAGGGCGGAGCGTGACGCGGCCAGCGGCAGGTTTCTTTTGCGCAAATCCGTCGACGAAAAAAAAGACCAGAGCTACGTGCTGTACTGCCTGAGCCAGGAAGAGCTTGAGCGCGCGCGGTTTCCCCTGGGGGAATTTTCGAAGCGCCAGGTGCGCGAAATGGCGGAGGGGAAAAATTTTGCAAACAACGCCAAAGCCGACAGCCAGGACATTTGCTTTGTCCCCGACGGCAACTACGGCGATTTCATCGAGGCCTACGCCGGCAAAAGCTGGCCCGCGGGGGACATAGTCGGTGCCGACGGGAAAGCGCTGGGGCGGCATCGCGGGATTATCCGCTACACGATAGGCCAGAGGCGCGGGCTGGGGGTGGCGGCGAACGCGCCGCTGTATGTCGCCGCGAAATCGGTTTCCGACAATACCGTTGTCCTCGGCCCCGACAGCAGCCTTTACCGCAAAAGCCTAGTCGCAAATGGCATTAACCTTATCGCCTGCGCCAGGCTGGACAGGCCGATGCGCGTCGCCGTCAAGACGCGCTATCTCCAGAGGGAGCAGCCCGCAGTCGCCGAGCAAACCGGCGACGACGAGCTGCGCGTCGAGTTTGACTCTCCGCAGCGCGCGATTGCGCCGGGGCAGGCGGCGGTGCTGTACGACGGGGACATCGTGGTCGGCGGCGGGACGATTGCGGGTTGGCAGGTTGATTGACAAAATTGCGCTTTGCCAGTAAAGTCGGCTTATGAGCGAGTACATTATCGAAGGCGGCGCGCCCATCGCCGGCAGGGTGAAGGCCAGCGGCAACAAAAACGCGGCGCTGCCGTGCATTGCGGCGGCGATGCTGACCGACGAGCCGGTCATTCTCAGAAACATTCCCGAAATCGAGGACGCGCATGTCATGTTCGAGGTTTTCACCGCCCTTGGCGGGAATGTTGAAGCGCTGGAGCCCAACGCCTTCCGCCTGCGCATCGGCGACATCGCGACTTCCACGGTGCCTGTCGAGCAGGCAAAAAAAATTCGCGCGTCGATTCTGTTCGCGGGCCCGCTTCTGGCGCGATTGGGCAAGGTGGTTCTGCCGCCGCCCGGCGGGGACGTTATAGGCAGGCGGCGGCTGGACACGCATTTCCTCGCGTTTTCCGAGCTGGGCGCCAAAGTGAAAATCGCCGACGCCTTTTCCGTTTCCGCGAAAGCGCTTAAAGGCGCCGACATTTTTCTGGACGAGGCCTCCGTCACCGGCACCGAAAACGCGATCATGGCGGCGGCGCTGGCGCAGGGCAAAACGATTTTGACAAACGCCGCCAGCGAGCCGCACGTGCAGGACCTTTGCCGAATGCTCGTTTCGATGGGGGCGCGGATCGAGGGCATCGGCTCGAACATTCTCACAATCACCGGCGTGGAAAAGCTTTCCGGCTGCGACTTCACGATCGGCGCCGACTTTATGGAGGTGGGCTCCTTCATCGGGCTGGCCGCGGCGACGGGCGGCGATTTGCGCATCGAGGGCGTGCGCCCCGAGGACATGCGCCCCGCGAAAATCGCCTTTGGCAAGCTGGGCATTTGCTGGGCGCATGACGGGCTGGTCATCCACGTCCCGAAAAAACAGGCGATGGAAGTCGACTACGATCTGGGCGGCATGATTCCCAAAATCGACGACGCGCCATGGCCAGGCTTCCCGCCGGATCTCACCAGCATTGTCACGGTGGTGGCGACGCAGGTGAAGGGGACGGTGCTGATCCACGAAAAGATGTTCGAGTCGCGCATGTTTTTTGTTGACAAGCTGATTGGAATGGGCGCGCGGATCGTGCTGTGCGATCCGCACCGCGCCGTCGTCAGCGGCCCCGCGAAGCTGCACGGGTCGGAAATGACCAGCCCGGACGTTCGCGCCGGCATGGCGATGCTGATCGCCGCGATGTGCGCCGAGGGCAAAAGCGTGATTCGCAACGTTTACCAGATTGAGCGCGGCTACGAAAACCTGGCCGAGCGGCTTTCGGCGCTGGGGGCGCGGATCGTCAAGAAAACGCCGTTTTCGAGTTAGGAGCGCCGGCGCGTTGACATTGCCGGCCGCCGGGCGGTATAATGCTTCGCAGAGCCTGCAAGCTGTTTCGGCGCAGCATGCCTCAGCGCAATTTCATCAGGGCTGCAAGCAGGCGCGGCGCTTTTAATTTTTTTGGCGCAAATCGGGTTTTGCCAAGGGGCGCTGCCAGCCAGCCTTCCCTGGGGCTCGATATTTTCACGTTTGCCGGATCGGCCGGCAAAAAGGGGGCGTGAAATGGCAGGCGAACAGCCGAACGCAAAGCCGGCGCGCGGGCCAAAGCTGAGCTTTTCCAAAAGGCTGGTTTTGGGCTTAACAACGCTGTCAATCCTGAGCCTGATCGTCATGTTCGTCATTGTGAACACTGTTGTGCGCGGCATCATATATGACAACGTGACCGGCATCGCCCAGCGCGACACGAAGCTCCAGGCCAGCGGCATCGACGCATGGTTTAAAAACAGCAACCAGTTTGTGGAATATCTGACCATAACCTGGCAGACAACCGGCATTAAGCCCGGCATAGGCCACGGCATCGATCCCATCGCAGCCAGGTTTGTTGAAGAATCTGACATTTTCGATGAAGTTTTCGTGGGCTTCGAAAACGGCCGCTTCGTGGGCGGCCGCGGCTGGATTCCCGATCCGGACTGGGATCCCAGGCCGCGCCCGTGGTTCACGGCAGCCATGACCGCCCCCGACAAAATAGTCACCGTGCTGCCTTTCGCGCATGTCGCAACAGGCGATATGGTTTCCGCGGTAGCCAAATGGGTGCCCGACTTGGACGGCATGGAGGCGGTCGTGGCGGTGGGCATTCCGCTTGACTACATTCTGGAAGTGCTTAGGCAATACGAGGTTCTGGGTGGCGGCTATCTTATCCTCGTCGGACCGGACGGCGAAATAATTTTTCACCCCGACCCTTTGTATAAGCCGGCGCAGGACGGCCTGCGAAACCTCAGGGAGATTCCCAACGGAAAATTGTTAATGGACATAATCGCTTCCAGCCGCGGGGCAGGGAATGGGGTTGGGCGGATTGACGATCCCGCAGTGGGGCCCGCATACGCCATGGTTTTCCCGCTGGTGGAAGGCACCGGCTGGACGCTGACGGCCATTGTCCCCACAGAGGCCATATCGCGCCCCGTTCGCCAGAACCTGGCGCCGATTATGGCGGCGCTGGCGGTTTTTCTGGCGGCGCTGTTTATCTTCACAATGTTTTTTGTCTCGCGCCTCACGAGAAGCATGGAGGAAAGCCGCACCACCGAGGAAAGGCTGCGCCTCATTTTCGAAAACATGCCGATGGCCTCTTATTTGCGCGACAGAAATTTCAATATTCTGAACTGCAACCTGGAAGTGACGAAGCTGTTTGGCTTGCGGGACACGCAGGAATACATTGACAGGTTCATGGATCTTTCGCCGGAATTCCAGCCAGACGGCACGCCCTCAGTCGACAAGGCGGAGGAGCATATCGCTGCGGCCTTTGAAACGGGAAAGCAGCGCTTTGAATGGATGCACCGGGCTTTGAACGGCGAGCCGATCCCCTGCGAGGTGAGCCTGGTTCGCGTTGATTTTCAGGGCGGCGATCACTTGGTGGCATTTGTCAGGGATTTGCGCGAATTTTACGAAAACCAAAAAAACGCCCGCAGAATGGAGCGAAGGCTCAAGCTCATGCTGGACTCTGCGCCGCTGGCCTGCTGCATCACGGACTATGAATCCAACGTGCTGGACTGCAACATCGCGGCGGTGGAGCTTTTTGAGCTGAAAGACAGGCAGGAATTTTGCGAAAAGTTTTTCGAGCTTTCGCCAAAGCGCCAGCCCGACGGCACGCTTTCGCAGACAAAGCTGCAAGAGATACTAAAGCAAACCTTTGAGACCAAGAGGGTGCATTTTGAGTGGATGCATCAAACGCTGGACGGCAAGCAGATTCCCTGCGAGGTAATTCTCGAGCGGATGGTTCTTGACGACAAGCCTGTCAAGGTGGGCTATCTGCGGGACATGCGCGATTTCCATAAATACATTGAAGCGAAGCAACGGGAGCACGAGCTGAGCGAGCGCGAGCAGGTCATGTTCAACGCGACGCCGCTTATCATCGAGTATTGGGACAAGGACTTCAACTGCATTGCGTGCAACAAAACCGCGTTTGACTTTTACGGCTATTCAAGCCTGGAGGAGCGCACGGAAAAACTGCTTGACGTTTTGCCCGAGTTTCAGCCCAACGGCAAGCCGTCATGGGAAGAATGGAAGCGCCACGTTGAGCAAATATTTGAGGAAGGCTACACCCGTTTTGACTTTGCGGAATACCGGACGAACGGCGACAATGTTTTTTTGGACGTGCTTGGCGTGCGCACCAAATACAACAACAATCTGGTGGCCGTTACATATTCCAACGACATTACCGAGCTGAGAGAGACGCAAATAAGAATGCGCGAAGCGGACGAGCGCACGCACTTAATGCTGGACGGGACGCCGGTTGCCTGCTACCTGATCAGCAAAGATTTCAAGGCCATCGACTGCAACAAGGAAACGCTGCACCTGTTTGACTTTAGGGACAAGGGCGAAGGCATTTTCATGTTTTACGAGGTTTTTTCAGGGCAGCGGCTTGACGACTTTCAAAATCTTTTTGAAAGCGCGCTTGAAACCGGCGCCAATCGCTTCGAGTGGATTTTGCAAAAGCCGGGCAGCAGGGAGCCCATTCCCTGCGACATTGCGCTTATACGCCTTAGCCACAGGGGCGAGTACGTAATCGCGGCATACATATTTGACCTGCGCGTGCTGAAAGAAATGCTCAGGGAGAGGCAGCGCGTGGAAATCGCCGAGGAAAGCTCCCGCGCAAAAAGCCGTTTTTTGGCAAGAATGAGCCACGAAATTCGCACTCCGCTCACGGCCGTTTTGGGCATTTCAGAGATTCAACTGCAAGACTCGGCGCTGACGCCGCACACGGAAGAGGCCTTTGCAAAAATTCACAACTCCGCCAGCACGCTTCTTAGCCTTGTTAATGACATTCTGGATCTCTCAAAAATTGAGGCCGGAAAAATGTCGCTCGTGAGCAAAAACTATGAAGTGGCGAGCCTGATTAGCGACGTCGTGCAGTTGCACATGATTTACATGAGCAGCAAAAAAATCGATTTCAAGATTCATGTGGACGAGCAGTTGCCCATGCTTCTTGTCGGCGACGAGCTGCGCATCAAGCAAATTTTGAACAATTTGCTGTCAAACGCCTTCAAGTACACGGAAGTCGGCTCGGTGGAATTGGCTTTGCGGCGCGAGGAAAATCCCCTGGAAAATCATGTCACGCTTGTTATCAGCTTGCGCGACACGGGATTGGGCATGACCAAAAAGCAGGTGAAAGCCCTGTCCAGCGAGTACGTGCGCTTCCACGAGCGGGAAAGGCAGTTTATCGACGGCACCGGGCTGGGCATGCCCATTGTGTTCAGCCTGGTGCAAATGATGGACGGCAAAATCGACGTGGAAAGCATGGTTGCAAAAGGCACAAGCATCGCCGTCCGCATTCCGCAAAAAATCGCCAGCCAGACGGTTTTGGGCAAGGAAACGGCGCGAAGCCTGCAGCAGTTTGAATTAAGGGCATCCATCGCAAAAAAGTTCAAGTTTGTCCCGGAGCCTATGCCCTACGGAAGCGTGCTGGTGGTGGACGACGTGGAAGCCAACCTGTATGTGGCGAAGGGGCTGCTTCAGTTCTACGATCTAAAAATCGAAACCTGCGGGAGCGGGTATGCGGCCATAGAAAGAATATCGCAAGGAAAAGTGTACGACATAATTTTCATGGACCAGATGATGCCCATCATGGACGGCATAGAAACCGCAAAAAACCTGCGCAGCATGGGATACGCGCAGCCCATTGTGGCGCTAACGGCAAATGCGCTAATCGGCCAGGCGGAAAGGTTTTTGCGCATTGGCTTTGACGGCTTTATTTCAAAGCCGATTCAGACGACGCATTTGAACACGATTTTAACCAAATACATTCGGGACAAGCAGCCGCCTGAAGTGATTGAGGCGGCGCGAGCGGCAAGCAGCTTTAGCCCCTCCCCCCCTGACGGGGCGGGCGGCATAAACGGCTACATGAACAGGCCGGAGGTAACCGGCAAGCTGCGCGCCGACTTTGCGCGGGAGCAAGAAAACGCGGCTGCGGAAATAAGCGGCGCTTTGGACGCCGGGGACGCAGAAACGGCCCGCCGCCTGGCGCATACCCTCAAGGGCTTGGCGGCCATGATTAAAGAGGGCAGCCTTTCGGCAGCAGCCGGCGATCTTGAAAAAACCCTGAAAAACGGCGAGACTGGTGAAGAAGCCAGGCTGCAATTGGCAATTCTGGAAAAAGAGCTGGCGCCTGTTCTGGAAAGCGCTCAGGCGGCGCAAGTGGCGCAGGCCGAGCTGCCCGGCAGGCCCTTGGACAAAAGCAAGGCAAAAGTGCTGCTGGACAGGCTTGCCGAATCGCTTGCGTCTGACAGCGCTGAGAACCTCAGCCTGGCCGAGGAGCTTAAAGGCATTCCGGAAGCGGCCGTTTTGGCGAGGCAGATAGAAGAGCTTGAGTTTGACACGGCCTTGAAAACTCTGGCCACATTGAGAAAAATTTTGGAGGTATAGCATGGATACAGGCGGCACAAGGCAAAGCATCTTGATAATAGACGACACGCCCATGCAGGTGCGGGCGCTCAGCGAAATACTGTCGCCCCTGTACGATATAAAAATCGCAAAGGACGGCGAGAAGGGCCTGGAGCTTGCGCGCAAGCACAGCGTGGACCTCATACTGCTGGACATATTGATGGCCGGCATGTCGGGCTTTGAAGTGCTGGCGGAATTGAAAAAATCCGTGGCGACTCGGCACATGCCAATAATTTTCATAACATCGATGAATTCGAGCGAGGACGAGGCGCTGGGCCTGTCGCTTGGCGCCGTGGACTACATAGCAAAGCCGTTCATGGACGATGTTGTGAGGCTGCGCGTGGGACTGCACATGAAGCTGATTTCCCAGAGGCGAAAAATTGAAATGCTCAGCCTGCTTGACGGATTGACCGGCATTCGCAGCCGGCAGAGCTTTAACGCCAAGATGCGCGCGGAGTGGGATGCGGCGGCGCAGGGCAAAACGCGCCTAGGCATGCTGATGCTTGGCATCGATCGCTTTAAGGATTTTAACAGCAAGCGCGGGCATCTCTCCGGCGACCTGTGCCTGAAAACCGTTGCCGGTATTTTGAAGGCGGCGACGGAAAACGACGAGCTTGTGTTTCGCTGGGGCGGCGATGAGTTTGCGCTTTTGCTGCCCGGCGCTTCGCAGGAGGATGCGGCGGCGCTCGCGGAGCAGATACGGCGCAGCGTGGAAGACGCGCTCATGCCCGAGCCCGTCCCCAGCGCCGATGACGACGCGGCCAAGGCAACGGTGAGCATCGGCGCCGGCGCTATCGCGCCCCAGCCCAGCGACAGGATTGAGGCATTCTGCGCCAACATTGACAGCGCTCTTTGCAAGGCAAAGCAAAACGGCAGAAACCGCGTGGAAACCGCCGCGGCGCAATAGACCGGTGCTTGCGCTAGCCAAAAACAAAAAGGCTGTGAATGGCGGCGCGCTCGCTGCGGCTGAGCCTGGCGCCTACAGCGTCGGCGATCTTGGCATCGCGGTTATATCAGCTCTCGTTGAAACGATTTGTGCAAACCCCACTCGATTTTTAGTGCGAGCCGTCCGCACGTTGCCACGAACTTTATGCATGGCTCGTGTGCAGCAGCCGCTTCGCCTTGTCCCCCATCGGCTCGCCCAGAAAATCCCTGTAAATCGCCTTTATCTGCGGGTTGTCGTAGCTCACTCGAATAGCGCTGTTGTTGTCGTGGTGATACAGGCCGTCCTTGCGAAGCCGCTTTAGCTCCGCGGGATCCATCGCGGTCACAGGCTGCCCGCCGCCGCCGATGCAGCCCCCGACGCAGGCCATGACCTCGACAAAGTCGTAGCTCGCCGCGCCGCTTTGGATGGAGTCCAGAAACGGCCTTAGGCTGCCGGTGCCGTGAACAACCGCGACATTCAGCGTTCTCCTGCCCATGTCCACGGTCGCGCGGCGCGCGGATTCAAAGCCGCGAATGGATGCCAGGTTGAAAAACTTGGCGGGCGGATTATGGCCGTTTAGGAATCTGTATGCCGTTCTCAGCGCCGCTTCCATAACGCCGCCAGTGTTGCCGAAAATCATCCCAGCGCCGCTTCCCGCGCCCATAAGATCGCCGAAGGGAGCGTCGCGCATTTCATCGAAATTGACATTGCTGCTGTTCAGCAAATACGCAATCTCGCGGGTGGTAAGAACATAGTCAACATCGCGCATCTGCGCTTTCCCGTGCTTGACGCCCGCGGAGTTCATCCCCGCCAGCAGGATTTCCGCCTTTTTCGCGGTGCAGGGCGCAAGCGCGACGCTGACGATTTTTGCCGGGTCTATTCCCATTTTTTGCGCGAAGTAAGTTTTTGACAATGCGCCTTGCATCAAAAGCGGGCTTTTCACGGTGGAGAGGTTTGGCAGCAGGCGCGGGTAAAACAGCCTGACGTAGCGCACCCAGGCGGGGCAGCAGCTCGTGAACATCGGCAGCGGGTTACTGCCGCCGTTTTCGAGCCGCTCCAGCAGTTCCGCCGCTTCCTCCATCACCGTCAAGTCGGCGCCGAAAGTCGCGTCCAGCACGTGATCGACGCCGATATGCTTCATCGCGCCGACGATTCGCCCTTCGACATTCGCGCCGGCGGGATAGCCGTACATCTCGCCAAGCGCGACGCGAATCGCGGGGGCGGTCGTGGCGATTACGATTTTGTCGGAAGCGGCAATGGCCCCGCTTACCTGCCGGTGATGAAAACGCTCGGTGATTGCGCCGCGCGAGCAAAAAATCGAGCATTGGCCGCAGTAAGTGCAGGCGTCCTCGCCGGCGGCGGCTCTCCGGCCAAACACGTCCATCGTGTTTCGGCAAAAATTCTGGCAGCCGCCGCAGTCCCCGCAGTTGTCATAGCTATGCATTATGGACGGATTGTCCGAGCGGATTTGCAATGGGCCGGAACGATGAACGGTCTCTTGAACGGGAGCCTGCGCCACTGGAGCGCTGCGCCTTCCGCCTCTATCCCTGCCTCTCTCTCTGCCTCTGCACCCTGTAAGTTTCCCGGCGGAAAGCAGAAATGCCGTCCCGAACATCATTTTTTTTATGAATTCTCGGCGAGTCATGCCATCAGTAATATCACATTGCCGGCAGTTGATCAATGCGCAGGTGCAAGCCAATGGGCCATGGAAACAGGCAGGCTTCGCGCGTATTGGCGCTGCTCCCCTAGCCTTTTCAGCCTGCCATTCCGCGCGCAAGCCTTTGGCACTAGCCTTCGGCGCGGGCCCTTGGCGCAAAGCCCAGCTAGGGCAGCGCCCAACACCCAGCGCCCACTTCCCATTCAGCGCCAAAACCGCTACCATGCAGACCTATGGTCTACAAAGACAGCCTGTTCCGCTCAATCTTCAACAACGAAAAATCGGCCCTCGCGCTGTACAGCGCCGTTTGCGGCGCAACCCTCGGCGCGGCAAGCGGCGACAGCCTTGGCTCGGCGAGCGCCGCAAACGGCGAAAGCCCTGGAGCGAAGAGCGCCGAGGTTGTCATGACCACATTGAGCGAAACCCTGTGGACGCCCCGGAAAAACGACCTTTCCTTCACGGTGAACGGCAGCCTCGTCGTCATAGCCGAGCACCAGTCGACGATTAACGAAAACATGCCCTACCGAATGCTGCAGTACGTGTGCCGGCTGTTCGAGAACGGAATTGCGGACAAAAAGGCCGTGTACAGGCAGGCGCTGGTCAGGCACCCCCGCCCGCGGTTCATAGTCTTTTTCAACGGCGCAGCGGAGTTTCCCGACCGCAAAAAAATGCGCCTTTCGGACGCGTTCGAGCCGGTTGAGGGCTTTGATGGCGCGTCGCTTGAGCTGGAAATCGACGTGTACAACGTGAACGAGGGCCGAAACCGTAGTATACTGGAAGCGTGCGGGGAGCTTAAGGGCTACGCGCATTTCGTCTCGCGGGCAAGGCTCCACGAGAAGGAGCTAGCCGCGCAGGGCTCGGCGCTGGGTGACGGGCTTAGCCGCAGGGACATAACGCTGAAGGCCGTCAGGCTGGCGATCCAGGACTGCAAGGATGCCGGGCTGCTGAGGGAGTTCTGGGAAAAAATGAGCCAGGAGGAGATAAACATGCTTGCAAACGAGTGGGACATGGAGACAGCGCTGGAAGTCCGCGAGGAAGAGGGCTTTGAGAGGGGCAGAATGGAAGGCGTGGAAACCGTTGCGGCAAATGCCCTGGCCGAAGGGCTGCCAGTGGGAATGATCCAGAAGCTCACCGGGCTTGATACGGCGACCATCACCAGCCTTTCCCAAAGGGCCCTTTAATCGGCAGGAGCCTGTCTGAATTTTTGCGAAAATGGCAAGCGAATGGGCAATGGAAACAGGCAGGCTTTGCGCGCTCTGGCACTGCTCCCCTGACCTTTTCAGCCTGCCATTCCGAGCGCAAGCCTTTTGCACTAGCCTTTGGCGCGGACCCTTGATGCAAAGCCCGGCTAGGGTCGCACCCAACACCCAGTGCCCACTTCCCAAGCCGAGCCAAAACCGCTAACATGCAGACCTATGGCCTACAAAGACAGCCTGTTCCGTTCGATCTTCAACAACGAGAAATCGGCCCTCGCGCTGTACAGCGCCGTTTGCGGCGCAACCCTCGGCTCGGCAAGCGCCGCAAACGACGACAGCCTAGGCTCGAAGAGCGCCGAGGTTGTCATGACCACATTGAGCGAAACCCTGTGGACGCCCCGGAAAAACGACCTTTCATTCACGGTGAACGGCAGCCTGGTTGTGATCGCGGAGCACCAGTCCACAGTCAACGAGAACATGCCCTACCGAATGCTGCAATACGTTTGCCGCCTGTTCGAGAACGGCATTGCGGACAAAAAGGCCGTGTACAGGCAGGCGCTGGTCAGGCACCCCCGACCGCGGTTCATAGTCTTTTTCAACGGCGCCGCGGAGTTTCCCGACCACAAAAAAATGCGCCTCTCGGACGCGTTCGAGCCGGTGGAGGGCTTTGACGGCGCGTCGCTTGAGCTGGAAATCGACGTGTACAACGTGAACGAAGGCCGAAACCGTAGTATACTGGAAGCGTGCGGGGAGCTGAAGGGCTACGCGCATTTCGTCTCGCGGGCAAGGCTCCACGAGAAGGAGCTAGCCGCGCAGGGCTCGGCGAGAGACGGGCTGAGCCGCAGGGACATAACGCTGAAGGCCGTCAGGCTGGCGATCCGGGACTGCAAAGACGCCGGGCTGCTGAGGGAGTTCTGGGAAAGACTGAGCCAGGAGGAGATAAACATGCTTGCAAACGAGTGGGACATGGAGACCGCGCTGGAAGTCCGCGAGGAAGAGGGCTTTGAGAGGGGCGTGCAGAAAGGCATGGAGAGGGGCAGAATGGAAGGCAGAATGGAAGGCAGAATGGAAGGCAGAATGGAAGGCATGGAAAAAGGCGTGGAAACCGTTGCGGCGAAGGCCCTTGCCGAAGGGCTGCCGGTGGGAATGATACAGAAGCTCACCGGGCTTGACACGGCGACCATCACCAGCCTTTCCCAAAGGGCCCTTTAATCGGCAGGAGCCTGTCTGAATTTTTGCGCAAATCAAGCGAATGGACCATGGAAACAGGCTCGGCTTCGCGCGCAGCAGTTCCCCAGCACTGATCCCCGCGCCTTTCAGCCGCCCGCCTCGCATGCAACCCTTACCCCAAACCCTGGCTAGAACCGTGCCCCCAACACCCAGCGCCTACCCAGAAACACGCCCCCCAGCACTCAGCGCCTCCCCAGCAACACGCGCCCCTGCACCCAGCGCCTTCCCAGCAACACGCCCCCCAACACCCAGCACCTGCCCAGAAACACGCGCCCCGCACTCAGCGCCTCTTCAGAAACACGCGCCCTGTATCCAGCGCCTGCCCAGAAACACGCGCCCCCGTACCCAGCGCCTACCCAGCAACACGCGCCCCAGCACCCAGCGCCTCCCCAGAAACATGCGCCCCAACACCCAGCGCTTCGGCGGCGGCGAGCGCCTCTTCCTCAGCGCCGGCAGGCCCGGCACCGGCGCAGGCCGCGTTTCCCGAAGGCCTGTTAGTGAAAGCGGTGGTGATGTTTTCCGCGGTGGGCTCGTCGATTTCGGCGAAAAGGTCGAGGGCTTTTTTGATGAGGCCGCTGGTGTCGGTGTAGTCGCGGCCTTTTGCGGTGCGCTGGCCGAAGATGCTGAGAATGGCGGCGAGTTCGCTGCGGCTGAGCCTGGCGCCTACAGCGTCGGCGATGTTTGCGATTCCGCCGACGATTTTGATTTTTGGTTCCACGCTGTACATGATGGCGATATCCTTTGCAGGAAAAAATTGCGAGCCGCGCTCTGCGGGAGGGCTTGCGCTGCCCCCGCAAAGCCAGGCTCAAAGCCTGGCGCCGAATTGCCCGGCGCCGGGCGGAAAGCAAGCAAAGCTGCGATGAAGCCGGGCCAAAGCCGAAAGGCCAGGGCCCGGCTTCCCAAGCTCAGCGGCGCTGCTTGCCCGCATTTGAGCAAGGCAGCAGGCTAGCGCCGCCGGGCATCAGTCAACAAGCTCAATGACCCTCATCTCAGTGACGGTGAAGGTAAAGCCAGCCGGAACGGGATTCAAGCCACCCCACATGTTAAAGGCAAACTCAAGACCGCTAATGACTTGAGCCGCCGTTAAGATATGCGTGCCCGTCAAAGTTGTGCCAGCCACATCTAGAGCGATAGGAGGCGCTCCGCCAGCGCCGGCAGGCCTAAGCCCGAAAGTGCCATTACCAGCTAGAGCCTGGCTGGCCACTATAGTCACTTCCAGCTTATAGTTCTCGAAGATACCCGCGAGGTTCGGAGGCAGTATCCTCAAAGGCGACCAGTCGTGACCCGCAGCATCGTGCAGGCCTGTTCCGCTGCCGCCAATTGCGGCTACCACTACCGGCGTAGCGCCTGCATCATCCCAGGACAGCTCGGACCTGTTCACGTTGCCGCGACCGGCAAAGTGCGCAAGGGCTTGAACTTCGTTAAGAGATGCCATGTCAAAAACAGGGTCCCCAAATTGGAGTGGCTCTGCGCGGACAATCGCGATGCTGTCGATGTAGAAAGTGTCTATGTAATTGGCCTGATTATCATCAACATTTACGGCACCCCAGGAAGTCGTGCCTATCCCAACCGCCGTAACCGCGCCTAAGCCGTCGCCCATGGGAACCATCCACGTGAAGCTGTAGTTTACGGTGCCTCCTGCTGGGGCAATCTGATCGCCCTCTTCTGCCTGGCTGCCCGCTTCGCCTACGAAGGTAACTATGTTCATTCGCCTCTCGTTTGAAGGAGCCACTTGGGCAATGCCGCGTCCCGTAATGGTTATAGTGTCCCTTTCCTCAAGCCCGAGACCTGCCAGGGCAAACGCCAGGCGCTGGTGGTTGTGGGTTCTGCCGGTTATGCGCAGCGAGGGGTTTCCGGTGGTGGGAATATGCCATTCGGCGGTAGTTGTAGCGGGTCCCATAATGCTAAACGGCGCAGCCAGCGCATCTCCTGGCAGCACAACGTCACTGCCCCAAGCGGGAAGGGTCGGGTCGCCATAGCCGCTGATGCTCACGAGGTCCGATATAAGCGCGCTGACGAATTCCGTGAACGCCACGCTCACAGTGATGTCGATGGAACCGGTTTCCGTATCGTCTCCAACAATCGCAACGTTGAAGACAAAGGGAGCGGCGGCAATGTTGGCGTTGGTGGGCGTAGGAGCGGCAGCCCATTCGGCTGTGGCCGTCGCGGGCACGCCGAGGAGCGCTGCATCAACCTGCGCCTGGACATTGTCCAGAGCCGCATTCGCGGTATCGCCGGCGCTTCCCTGCCACACTATGCTGACCGGAGTCCAGAGAGCGGCCCTGATGGCGTTATAGCCGCGCTCAGCGTCATCTGCGGGGGCAGCCGAAATTTCCACGTTCACGGTGAGGTTGAACTCCACTTCAGATTCGTCATCCCCCTCAATGAAAACGGCGAAAGTGCGGTTCCCCGCAGGAAGGCCGACCTCAGAGGTTGGCAAGCCCGCTCCCTCAGGCCTGTCGACCCAGTAGAAGCCCCAGTCGTATACGTTGAGAGTGCCAACGTCAAGCAAGTTGCCAATGCGGTACGCAACTACGCCCTCAACTTCATCGAGCACATCCTCAGCGCTGACCGGCGTGCCGATTGGCTCTTCAAGCCACGGCACGAAAACAGTCCAAGTGCCAGTCGGCGCCGCATTAAGCGCGTTCTGCGCCGCCTGCGCATCCGTTGGCGGCGGCGGGGGCGGCGTGTCGTCGCCGTTTCCGCAAGCCATGGCAAGCGCCGCTATCGCCGCGACCGCTGCCCCCAAAATCCATCTGCTCTTTTTCATCGATGTCCTCCTAAGACATATTTCGCGGGATGCTGCCCGCGGCAGACAACTATCACGCCGCGCAACGCGCGGTTTTCCACGAAAAAAGCCCCCGCGGGCTTTGCGGATTGCACGGATCCAGCGCCTGCGCAATCCCCGTCATGCTTAAGGAGGCAAATAGAACGGGGAACAGGTTCTGGCGGCTGTGCAATCCGCAAAGCCCGCGGGAAATGGCGCCGCCGCCAAGCCGGCCGGCGCTGGGCGCTTTTATGTTTTCGAATGAAGGCAAAAGGCAAGCGCCCGGCGCTTTGGCGGTTTCGGGCAAAGCCAAAAGACAGGCGTTAACTGCCGCAAAACTGTCAAATGAAAGCAGCCAGCAGCGCAAAGCGCCGCTAAAGTTGCGACTGAAAGCCAAAGGCCTGCACTGCCAGCGGACTACATACGCTGCCAGATCGTCAAACGGAGCCTTTGGTTGTATATTTTCCAGAGCGGTTAGAGCGCGTAATTCCTTGCAGGATAAGGAATTAGGCTCTGGGGGGGGGGGGGGGGGTGGTAATGAACGGCGCGGCTACGGCAGCGCTTTTGGGCGCCGGAAAGGGTCTTTCACTTGCAACCATGTTGGCGCCAATCGTGCCAAGGGCGCTTCGCCGTTTCATACAATGTCAGGCTACCATTGG
>Ga0209755_10000600_pt1 | contig 64335 bp, 48 predicted proteins | sample TergutCo191P1_FD_187301 | JGI IMG/M metagenome (GOLD analysis project Ga0209755, IMG submission 187301) | Cornitermes sp. P1 segment gut microbial communities from Petit-Saut dam, French Guiana - Co191P1 (SPAdes) (version 2) | ecosystem: Host-associated > Arthropoda: Insects > Digestive system...
GCGATATTGCGTTTGATTCAACGTATACCGCAATCCGTGCGTTGGCGGGCGACCGGGGACGGTCGCCCCTACAAAACCGTTTTATTTATCATCCATTACAACGCTAAATTTCCATTTATCTTTGACTTTACGTCAGACTTTTATTATTTTAGTATAGATAACAGACAATATCGGAAACATCATAATCGTAATATTAACAGATTCGCAGGTTTGGGGCTATGGAAGAGCAGGAACAACAGCAAACTGACGACCGGCAATTGTTCGACATGTGGATGTCGGGGAACCCGCGGGGTTTCTCGGCGCTCTACGAGCGGTACCGGAGCCGGGTATTCGGTTTTCTGCTTCGCATGACCAGCGACCGGGACATCGCTGAGGACATGCTGCAGGAGACATTTTTGGCGGCGATGCGCAACGCGAACCAGTTCGACCGTTCGCGCAGTTTCCTGAGCTGGCTGTTCGGGATCGCGCACAAGCGGACTATCGACTACTACCGCCACGCAAAGGTAGAGACCGACCACGCGAAGGACACGGACGGGTCGGTGGGGAGCAAGATCGACTCGCCGGATCAGGATCTCTCGTACAAGCGGCTGCGTGGGGCGGTAAACGAGGCAGTTGCGGAACTGGAGCCATCCCAGCGCGAGGTATTCCTGCTCAGGGAACTGGGCGGGGTGCCCTTCAAGGAGATCGCCGAGATGATGGGCTGTCCCATAAATACGGCGCTCGGACGTATGCGCCTGGCGCTGATAAACATGCGGAAGGAACTTAAAAAGAGGGGGATCGATGGCGTGCAGTAAATTTGAAGTTTCCGGCCTGCTGTATATCTCGGGTGAACTGGACGCGGGCGAAGCCGCGGCCTACGAGGCCCATTTAGAGGAATGCGAGGAGTGCCGGCGCGAAACCGGCGCCTATAAGCAGGAGCACGTATCCCTCTACACGGCTGAAATTTTGGGCGACAACCCTTCGGAGGCGGTTGACAGCGAGATCCTGAGGGTGTGCGCGAATCCTAAGAAGATGCTCGCGCCGTCGGCCATAACGCCCATGATATTCATCAAAAAGTACACCCCCGTAACACTCTTTTTGATGTTGATAATGGTAGCCGTGGGCGGGTACGTCACGTACCACTCTATGAGCGCGGATGACCTGGCCAAGAAGGCGGCGGCAGCGGCGGAGCTTGCGGCAGTAGCCCAGCCGGTATCGCCGGAGCAGGGCGCCGGGGGCGAACTGGTTCTGGCGGATAGCTCAAACGACAGCAGCAGGTTGAACAAACCCCGGGGCAACCTCAATATGGAGGGTGTCGTGACTGTCAGCGGGAAGGAGCAGATGGGGGTAATTCGGGACAGCGGGCAGGTCAAAAACACTGGGAAGAGCAAATAGCGTATGTTAAAGATATTGTCTGGGATCAAGCCGTCTGGCACGCTGCACATAGGGAATTACCTGGGGATGATCCGCCCTATGGTGGAATCGCAAGAGCGCGGGCAGCTCTTCTGCTTCGTGGCCAATATGCACAGCCTCACTACCCTTTTCGACGGCCCGCAGATGGCCAAAAACTCCTTAGACGCGATGATCGACCTGATGGCGCTCGGCATAGACCCCAAGCGTTCCGTCTTTTGGCTGCAGTCCGACGTCCCCGAGGTGGCCGAGCTTACGTGGTACCTCTGCAACGTCACGCCGGTGGGCCTCCTCGAGCGGTGCCACGCGTATAAAGACGCGCAGGCCCGGGGCATCCCGGCGAACCACGGGCTTTTTTCGTACCCGGTGCTGATGGCTGCGGATATCCTCTTGTACCAGTCGAACCTCGTGCCGGTGGGGCGCGACCAGAAGCAGCACGTCGAGGTGACGCGCGACATCGCCGTAAAGTTCAACGCGGCCTACGGCGAGGCGTTCACGCTGCCGGAGCCGGAGATCGCGGCGGAGATCGCCACTATACCGGGGACCGACGGGCAGAAGATGTCGAAGTCGTACGGCAACACGGTGGAGATCTTCGGCGAGGAGAAGCCGACGCGCAAGAAGATCATGGGGATAGTGACCGACCCCACCCCTGTCGAGGAGCCGAAGGACCCTGATAAGAGCATTATCTACGGCATATACAGGTTATTCGCGGACGACGGCAAGGCCGCAGATATGGCGCAGAGGTTCCGGGCGGGCGGATACGGCTACGGGGAGGCAAAAAAAGAGCTTTTTGAGATGCTTTGGGCCTATTTCGCTCCGTTTAGGGAGAAGCGCAGGGATCTTGCGGCCAATTTAGACTACGTAAACGAAATGCGGAAACTCGGGGCGGATAAGGCGCGCAAGATCGCGGCGGCGACGATGAGCAGGGTACGGGAGCTTGTTGGGGTTATATAAACGTCAAAAAATAAAAACATCTGCGCATAATATATATTAATACTATGGACAGACTAATTAAAATTTCCGATGGTAAAATTGAGGCGGGCGTTTTGCCCGATATTGGCGGGATGGTGGCTTTGCTGCGCATTGCCGGCAAGCCCAACATCCTCAAGGCGGATGAGAAGCTGTGGGACGAGCCGCCTGTGTCCCGCAGGCGTTTCGGTGCCAACCCGGTCTGGCGGCCGTATTACGGGCACATCGTGTGGGTCGGGCCGCAGAGCGAGTGGTGGGCGCAGCAGACGAAAAGCCCGGCTATGCTCCGCGACCAAGCCGTCTGGCCGCCCGACCCGTACCTCAACAACGGGTACTTCGAAGTGTTAAGCAGAAGCGAAACGGAAGTGGTGATGCGGAGCCTCAACAGCGAGTTCAGCGGGATACGGCTAATCAAGACCGTCAGCATAAGGGACGGCAAGGTTCTGTTTAGCGTAACCGCGGAGAACGTAAGGCGCAAGCCGGTATCGTGGGACCTTTGGCTGAACACGCGGGTAGACGGCTACGCCCGCTGCTACGCGCCGGTGCAGTCCATGGCGCAGGTGCGGATTGACGGGACAGAGAGCGAACAGGCTGACATCAGCAACTATTCACACGATCAGGGCTACTGCTTTATAGAGCCGCGCGCCCCGTCCAAAAACAAAAGGGAGCGCACCGCCAAGGCCTTCATACCCGCCAGCAAGGGGGCAATGGCGGCGTTCGTATCGTCCCAGGCCCTAATAATAAGGTTCAAGAAGCATTCGCCGAAACTGATCCACCCGGAGCAGGCGCTGGTAGAATTTTACAACTGCATAACCCACAACAAGTCCGACGCCTTAACGGAATTAGAGTACCACGCCCCCTATAAAACGCTGCAAGAGGGCGAATCCATGGAGACCTCCCAGGAGTGGGAGCTTTATCCGTTCAAACCAAAACCAACGCACCAGAATTGCATTGATTTTCTGCAAGATACTTTGTGACGGCGCTGATATTTACGATTGTTTCTGTTCCGGCTCCGGCGCGTGAATCTCGATGGGCTGGTTGCTGAGTTCCATGGTTCCCAGTTTTGAGATAATGGACTCCAGTTCCGGGCTCTTGACCCCCGCCTCCTGCATGGCCTTAACCTTGCCCTTGATATCGAGCAGGATATCTCTCATGTGCTCGCCCAGTTCGTTGCACCGCTGCGACAGGTCTTTCATCTCTTCCTGCTCGCGGAATCTGAGTATGGCGGTCATCTGGCCGCGCAGCAGCATGGAGGTCCACTGTTCGATTTTGTAGATGGGTACCGCGAACTTGCGGGACGCGTACATGCCGATTCCGAGCGCCACGATGAGGGAGACCGCCGCGCTTATGCCGAGCGTGGGGAGGATGAGGGCGAGGATGCTCTCTTTCTGGAGGTTGTTGTTGTCCTGATTCCACATATATATGGCGACCGTATCGTACCTGTCCCAGTATACGTACACAAGCGAGGCGGACGAAAGCACTACCGACAGCAGCGCGGCTGTCACGACTTTCATAATTAGGCCCATCTGCAGCGACTTTTTGATGAAAAAGTTACCGAACGGTTTGCGCACAAACTTGGTCTTATTGGCCATGTGTCAGCCCTCTTCTAACAAAAATGTGTTGACCCCGGAGGGGCAATATCCCCTACGCCTCATTATAATATACGATTGCGACAGCGCAAAAATCAAATTTTTCTTTTTTATACGGTGGCGGGCGTCGTCCCCGGCCGCCCCGGCGCACTGCCGGGCGGTTTTGGCCCGGTCGTTACATTATTCCGTATAAAGCCTCTTTTTTGACGCCGCGGCCCGGGACTTTTTCGATGCTAAAGCCCGCCGCCTCAAGGTTCCGCCTGACCTGGCCGGCTACCGTGAATGTGGTAACGGTGCCGCCGGCTTTCGTGGCCCCGCCGACCGCCCACATAAGCTCAGCGCGCCACATTTGAGGGTTCTTTTTGGGGGAGTGGCCGTCTAAAAACCATGCGTCGCGGGGGGCGGGAAGGGCGGCTACCATGTCCAGCGCCTCGCCTATATAGATGTTTAGGGCGACCGTCCCGAAGCCGCCGGCGATCTGCGCGCCGTGCCATCCGGGTATTGACGTGTCAATCCCCGCGTAAGCCGCTGCCACCAGATTGATGTGGCGGTCGGTGGTATCAGAGCGGCCGCGGAACTCCCCGAGGATGGCCTCCATCCTGCGAGCGGGGAGGGGGTGCAGCTCCACCGAGCGGTAGTCGATCTCCGCGCCCTCGACGCCGGCGTCCTCCAGAGCGTCCATAAGCGCGACGACCAACCGGCCCGCGCCGAAACCCGTCTCCCCTATCGCCATGCGCCGGGCGTTTGGGGGCATGGATTTGAGGCGGGCGGCGATGCTTGAGTTGCCGATGTATATCTGCCGCGCCTCGTCGATGGCATCGAGAACGTCAAAATAACGGTCATCGTAGTGCTCATTAAGCAAATGGGGGGGGATGTCCATGCGTTTTATCCTGAATTATGCAACCTTAATAAGGTTTGGGGTTTGGAGTGTGGAGTTTGGAGTTAACGTCAACAACTCCACACTCCAAACCCCACACTCCAAACTATCTGCGGTAGTTTAGCCTCACGTCCTTTGTGTACGACTGGCTCCTCATCCTCACGATGTACACCCCCTGGCTGAGGCCGCCGGGGCGCGTCGCGAGGTTGACGCTGTAGACGCCGGGGCCCTTCACGCCGTCGTGCAGCACGGCTACCATCCTGCCGCGGATGTCGTACATTTTCAGGCTAACCCGCTCCGAACCCGGCACCGCGAACCGGATGCTGCCGGAGGAGACCGCCTTAAGGTCGTAAGTAAGCGGTGCGCGGGCCGCGGCGGCGCGGACCGGCGCCGTATGCTGGAACGCCGCGCCGATCGTGTCTATGGCGTAGTTCCCGCCCAAAGGCTCTAAGCGCCATACCGCCTTGCCCTTGCTTAGGGTAACTTCATTCCCTTCAATAGCCTGCAGGCGCGTGCTGGTTGATGTGGGGACTATCACCGAGTCTAATGTGATGCCGCCGTTCGTCATGTCGAGTATGCGGAACCTGCCCGCGGTCGCCGTGCCGGTCTGTATGCCGTACGACAGTTTGTAGACGCCGCCGGCCTGTATGTCTACTACATACTCGGCGAACAAGCTTGAGTCGCGTATCCGCGCGACCCTGCCGCCCGACGCCCCGGTAACGCTCTGGCTGCCGGGGAACCCTTTCGCCAGCCCAAACGTGTCGGCTTCTACAATGCCCGGCAGCGGGAAGGAGCGGGCGTAGACCGAAGCGACCGTGGAAGCCGTGGGGCGGGTTTTGTAAGCCGTCGTGCAGGCGTATATATCCGCCACTCTGCCAAGCGTTGCCGTGTCGGCGTCGTTCCAGCGCATGAACGTGCGGCCGGCGGTATTCGCCGGCGGGGCGGCTATGGTAACGGTTGTGTCTGCAATGTAGTTCCCGCTACCGGTGCCGCCGGTGACCGTGAGGTCGTAGCGGCGCGGGCCGTTGTCCGCCTCGATCCAGTCTATATTGATGTTAGCCGTAGCGGCGAGAATCTCCAGACGCCATACCGCCCTGCCGGCTTTGAGGGCCGCGGCCGCCCCCTCTATAGTCCGCATGGCGGTGCCGCCGGCGGGTATGGCGACGGTATCGAATACGACGTTGTTCGTCACGTCTTTAAGCACGAACCTGCCGGGGCTTGTGTTCCCGCTGGCCCCCGCCACCCTGTAGGAAAGGTTGTAGTTTCCGGCAGCCGTAACGTCAACTAAATACTCGGCGAAGTTGCCAGCGGCGGTGCCCCTGGCGATCCTGCCGCCCGACGCGCTTGTATTGCTCTGGCTCGAGATACCGTTCGCGAACCCGGCGGTATCGGCCTCAAATGTGCCGGGCAGGCTGATTATGCGGCCGTAGTTGGCGGCAACGGAGACGTTCCTCGCAACCGTCTTCACCGTAGTAGTGCAAGCGTATATATTTGCAGGTACAAGCGCCGGCGTGAGGGTATCGGAGGACCAGCGGACGAATCCGTGCCCGGCGGCGTTTGCGGCGAGCGCGCCGATGCGGACGGTGGTATCGACCGGGTAGAGCCCTGTCCCCATGGTCCCGTTCACGACATCTATGAGGTATGTGGGCGGGCCGCCGGTTTCGTTGCCTATCCGAAACGACATAGTGTTGCCGAGCTGGCTTACCTCGGTGACCCTCATGGGCGAGTTCGTCCCGTCGTGGTAGCGGGCAGGGGGCGAGGAGGCGCTGTGGAACTCGGTATTGTTGCTGCCGCCGCCTGAGCGGAAAGGCGCGTTTGCGGTAGGGGCCGCCGGGAAAGCGGCCGTCGTGCTTGTAGCAAGGTTAGCCTGCACAACCTTTACAAGCGGGTACGGCCTTTGGGAGTTGAGGGCCGTATTTACGCCATTCGTATGGATATGCCATATTATAAGCCCCTCTCCGGGAATATTGGCGCTGCGCCCCGTGCGCCTGCGCGCCTCGATCATGTAGCTCTCCTGGGTGTTCCTTACGAATTTGTACGCCGTATTGGCGTTGGCGGTGTGCGTAAGCACCGCGTTCATGTTGGTGATCTCGGTCATGTCTACCCATCCGGCCAAATCCTTGAAATGGGGGTTGGGCGGCTGGGGGTTGGAACCGTTGGACGAACTCATTATGCAATAGCCCGACACTACGTTCGTAACGGTGTTATCGTAGTTGTACAGATCCGGCCATCTCATAATCAAGTGGCCGTTTTCGTGCACGGTGGTCCCGATCCCCGGCGGGTTGCTGGTGGTCCCCAGTGAGGCCATCTGGTAGCGCCCGAACCTTATGGTCTTGCCGCCAACCGATATTGTAAAGCTATTGTTGCTGTATGTCCCCTGATGCGGCCAGATCCCTGTCGCCCACGTGGCGGGCGATGCCCCGGCGTAATAGATGTTGAGCGCCATTACCGTGTTGTTGTTGCCTTCGGTGGAAAGGCCGCTCAGGTCGATCTGCCCGCTCTCCGCGAGGGCTTTTATCCTGGTGAGCGCGTGCGTAATAAGCGTTGGGACCTGTTTGTAACCCGTCTGGCCGTCGTCGTAAAAAGCCCTCGGGTTGTCTACGGTAACGAACGGCGCCACGACGTTGCTGTAGTCAAGCGTCCCGGACGAGACGTCCAAAAAGTAGTCGCGGACCGAACCGGCTGCGTTCGTACCCTTGAACCCGCCCTCCCTGTTGAAGAAATCCGTCATATCCGAAATCGACACGGTCGATACCGGCTGGTCGGGGAAGTTTATGAGCACCGCTAAACCCATCATAACCTTGGCCTCGGCCGGGGCGGGGGCAACTCCAGGGGGGACGGGCCCGCGGCGCCTGTCCTCCGGCACCATCTCGGCGTTGTCGTACCCCACCGCCTCCCTGTTCCGGCGGTGCTTCTTATCGAAAGACTCCTTATTTATGCGCAGCCTACGCTCCACGCCGGGCGCGCGGGCAGCCCCCGTATAGCGGATTCCGGTCGAGACGTACTCCGACCCGCCGGCGGAGAGCCTTGCGTAGCAGATCCACCCGTCTTCGCCGCGGATAAGCGTGTAGCCGTCGGGGCTCTCGGCGTCTATGTGGAACTCGTCGCCCCATAGAAGCACCCTGACCTCCGATCCGTCGGGCTGGCTGAAGGTAAACTCCTCGCCGTTGTACGGCGCGGCGGCAACGGTTGCGGCCCCCAACAGCGCCAGCGACATCAAAAATGCAAATAAACGGGTCCGACAGACCATAGCGGCCTCCCCTGCAATTACAGGTTTCGCGATTTTGGGATAATATCCATAATATATAATATATCCCTATCCGCTTCAAAATGCAACCTTTATTTTATTTACGGGGATTTACGCCCGGTATCCGCCTTGCACGCATCTTGCCAATGGGGCTCCCATGCGCGTTTTAAGTAGTGGCTTACGTCAACGGCGTAATGTATATTCCTGCTATGGAAACCAAACGGCTGATAGAACGCAAGCAGTACATGCAGACCCTGCGCAACCTTAAAGACCAGAATCTGATAAAGGTCATAACCGGCGTGCGCCGCTGCGGGAAGTCTACCCTGTTGCAGATGTTCTCCGGCGAACTCCTTAAAACGGGTGCCGGGCAGGAGCAAATACATTTCTATAACTTTGAAGACCCCGATCTTTATACCATAGGCGGATGGAAGGATATCTACGACCACATAAAGGTGCGCCTGTCGCCCGATAAAATGAACTACGTTTTCCTCGACGAAGTGCAAAATATAGACACTTTCCAGCGCCTGGTAGACGGCCTCTTCATCAAGAAGAACTGCGACGTATATATAACAGGATCAAACGCTTACCTGCTTTCCGGCGAGCTGGCTACCCTACTTACCGGCAGATACGTAAAAATCCACGTTTTGCCGTTGCAATTCATTGAATTTTATGAATTTACGTATCTGAATTCCCAAAACTTATCAAAAAATGAAAGTTTTGGGAATTACGTAGTTGAAGGGGGTATCCCCGAATATCACACACAGAAAAGCATCACCCAGAAGCAAGCCGATGATTTTATGAGAGGCGTACTTGACACTATAATAGAAAAAGATATATTTCAGCGCTTAAATGTCAAGGACAAGCACGATTTTAATAAAATTATTGATTTCGTGTTCGACTCGGTCGGCTCATTTGTTTCACCGTTTTCAATCTCCAACACGCTCCGTACCCACGGCACCGCGGTAGACCACAAGACCGTGGCCAGATACCTTGACGCGCTCTGCGACGCGTTCCTGCTCTACAAGGTACCGCGCTACGAAATCAAGGGCAAGGGGCTGCTGCAAACGCTCAACAAGTACTACCTCGTAGACCCCTGCTTCCGCAAGGTTCGGCTGAGGCGCGACATGAGAAAAAATATCTCACACTGGTTAGAGAACATCGTCTATTTCGAGTTGCTGCGCCGTAACAGGGATGTCTATGTTGGCAAGATCAACAACAAGGAGATCGATTTCGTAGTCACCGACCACGACGGCTACACCTCATACTATCAGGTCGCCTGGACTGCTATGGCGGAAGAGACGCTTCAAAGGGAGCTCGCGCCGCTGAACGCGGTCAAAGACTCCAACCCCAAGTACCTGCTTACAACAGACATAGACCTTAACCCGGTCTACAACGGCATTCGCAAGCTCAATGTGGCGGAGTGGCTGCTGCTGTAGAAGTTGCCATTGGTGTTGCGGTAACCGCCCGGCAGGGCCGAAAAACCAACCTCACCGGTACCGCTGCGGCCCGCAGCCCGCCTGTTCCTGCTATAAACCAGAAATATCAAAAAATTACAAAAAAATCCCGCCCAAAACATATATTTATCCATCAACCCATAAACCGGAAGGCGGGATATTTATAATGAGGGCTATAGTCTCGGTCGTAGGCATGGACAGGATGGGCATCATCGCCAAGGTGTCGGGACTCCTGTATTCCATTGACATAAACGTCTTGGACATCAGCCAGTCGATCCTGAAGGAGTACTTCCACATGATCATGCTGGTAGACGTGAGCAAGTGCTCGAAGAAGTTTTCGGAGATATCCGGCTCGCTCGACGAACTCGGGGCGCAGATCGGCATGTCCATCAAGATCCAGCACGAGGACATCTTTAACGCGATGCACAAAATTTGATCTTTACTATAGATTCACCGGCTAAATATTATATCCGCGCCGGCCTGCAGCATCACGGCTGCCGTACAGTTGCAAAGCGGCGCGGGTATAATATTTAACCGTTTCTTCAATAAATAAGGATTTTTGACGATGATCGACAGAAACGCGATTATGGAGACCAACGAGATGATCGGGAAGGACAATTTCGATGTCCGGACGATCACCATGGGGATTTCGCTGTTTGACTGCATTGACGGGGACAGCGGCAAGACCGCGGAAAATATCTACGCAAAGATCACCACGGCGGCCAAAGACCTGGTGGCTGTGGGCGATGAGATCGAGAGCGAGTACGGCATCCCCATCGTCAATCAGCGTATCTCCGTAACCCCGGCGAGCCTGCTGGCCAGGGACGAGACGGGGTTTTTGCGGGTCGCAAACGCTCTCGACAGGGCAGCGGCGGCCTGCGGCGTTAATTTTATTGGGGGATACACTGCGCTGGTGCATAAGGGAGTAACGGCTGCGGAGGAGGCGTTTTTGGCAACGATCCCCGAGGCGCTGTCGTCCACTGAGAGATTATGTTCATCCGTCAACGTAGCGTCTACAAGATCAGGCATTAATATGAACGTGGTCAGGCAGATGGGCTTTATCATCAGGAAAACCGCTGAATTGACAAAGGATAATGACGCTATAGGCTGCGCGAAGTTCGTTGTCTTCGCCAACGCCGTGGAGGACAACCCGTTCATGGCGGGTGCGTTCAACGGGGTGGGCGAGGGGGACCGGGTGATCAACGTGGGCGTGAGCGGCCCGGGCGCGGTGAAGAGCGCTGTGGGGCGGCTCGGGCCCGGGGCGGATTTCGGAGAGCTTGCGCTGTGCGTCAAGAAGACGGCGTTTAAAATCACACGGGTAGGGCAATTAGTGGCGCGCGAGGCGGCGAAGCGCCTGGGCGCGTCTTTGGGGATCATAGACCTCTCCCTCGCCCCGACCCCGGCGGTCGGCGACAGCGTGGCCCACATTTTGGAGGAGATGGGGCTTGAGAGCGTGGGGGCGCACGGTTCAACCGCCGCGCTCGCCCTGCTCAACGACGCGGTCAAGAAAGGCGGGCTGATGGCCGGGATATACGTGGGGGGCTTAAGCGGCGCGTTCATCCCCGTCTCGGAAGACGCCGGGATGATCGACGCGGTAAGGCGCGGGGCGTTGTCGTTAGAGAAACTTGAGGCGATGACGTCGGTGTGCAGCGTGGGCCTCGACATGATCGCGGTACCGGGCGACACGCCGGAAGATGTAATAAGCGCCATCATCGCCGACGAGTGCGCTATAGGCGTCATAAACAACAAGACCACCGCCGTGCGCCTGATCCCCGTCCCCGGCAAGACCGTGGGCGAGAGCGTAGAATTCGGCGGGCTTCTGGGCACCGCGCCAATTATGGCCGTCAACCGGTTCTCGCCGGCCGCGTTCATCAACAGGGGCGGTAAGATCCCGGCACCGCTCATCAGCAACAGGAATTAATCCCAAGATTTACTTCGGGTTCCACGACTGCGATGTGCCGAGGGCCGCCGCGATGAAGACCATCATCACGATGGCGAGGCGCGTCTGGCGGCGGTAGTCGTGCTCACGGCGGATCAGGTCGGGCCTTATAAGCGGCGTTGTGTCGAGGGCGATCTCGGCGAGGATGCGCTCATCGTCGTCCTCATCATCCTCATCAATAACAACAGCGGCCGGTGTATTGACAGATGAGGAATCTGCGGCAGCATCAACGGCAATATCTGTTGATAAATGGGCGGATGTATCTGCGGCGGCATCTTTGGCAATACCGGTTGATTTACTGACGGATGTATCAACAGAAATATCACCGGTAGTCTTTGTTGATGTATGTACGGATGTACCGGCAGCGGCCTTAACCGATTTACCGGCGGGATGGGACTTCTGCGCCCACGCGGTAAACGCGCAGGCGCAGAGCGTAATCGCCAATACAATAAGAATATTCTTCATGATGATAACGTCATCCTAACAGTTTATTAAGGATAACTCCAACCTCTTTCGGATTAGCCGCGCCCTTCGACGCTTTCATTATCTGCCCCATAAAGAAGCTCGTCAACTTTTTATCCCCGTCCTTATACCTTTGAACCTCATTAGGATGCGCGTCTACAACCTGTTTGACGACTGCCTCAAGCGCCGATGTGTCGGATACCTGCGACAACCCCTGCTCCTTGACGACAGCCTCCGGCTCCTTATCCTCAGCCTCCATTATATCGAGGGCTTTTTTCGCCGCTTTTGCCGATACCCCGCCGTCGTTGATTAGCTTTATTAGTTGACCCAGCCTCTCCGGCGATGTTTTTAAATCGAACGGGCTTTCAACCTTCCCGTCGTTCATCATCCGCATGATATCCGTCATAACCCAGTTAGACGCGCTCTTCGCGTCTTTGCATTTGTCAACGCACCGCTCAAAATAATCGGCCAGCAGACGGGACCCGGTCAGCACATCCGCGGCGTATTGAGTGATCCCGTACTCCCCCTCAAACCTTTTGCGGCGCGCCGCCGGCAGTTCGGGGATGGATTCTTTGACCTTGCCAACCCACTCCGTCTCTACGATAAGCGGGAGCAGATCGGGGTCGGGGAAATATCTGTAGTCGTGCGCGTCCTCTTTTGAGCGCATGGGGATGGAGCGGTTCTCATTCGGGTTCCAGAGAAACGTCTGCTGCTCGATCTTACCGCCCGAGCGCAGCACCTCTTCCTGCCGGCGCGCCTCGTACTCCAGAGCCTTTTCGAGATTTTTGAAGCTGTTCATGTTTTTGATTTCGGTCTTCGTGCCGAACTTCTCCTGCCCTTTGGGGCGCAGCGAGATGTTCCCGTCGCAGCGCAGGCTCCCTTCCTCCATGTTGCAGTCGCATACGCCCAGGTATTCGAGTATCTGCTTGAGCGCGGCAAGGTAGGCGTGCGCCTGCGCGGGGCTGCGCATATCCGGCTCGGATACGATCTCTATTAAAGGCGACCCGCAGCGGTTGACATCGAAGAGCGAGTCTGTGTCCTGATCGTGTATCAGTTTCCCGGCGTCCTCCTCCAGATGCACGCGCGTTACGCCGATCCTGTACTCCTGCCCGTCAACTACTACCGGCAGTTCCCCCGGGCCGCAGACCGGAAGCTCGTACTGCGATATCTGGTAGTTCTTCGTGAGGTCGGGGTAAAAATAGTTTTTGCGCGCAAATACCGATTTGTTGTTTATCTTGCAGCCAAGCGCGAGGCCGGCGCGGACGGCCATCTCCACGGCGGCGCGGTTGAGCACCGGGAGCGTGCCGGGCATGCCGAGACAGGTCGGGCAGCCGTGTGTGTTGGGCGGCGCGCCGAACGGGGTCGTGCAGCCGCAAAAGAGCTTGGTCTTAGTTGACAGCTGCGCGTGAACTTCCAAGCCTATCACAATTTCGTATTCCACAGTATAATCTCCTTTATTTATCTGCAAGAAGGACCTTGGACGACAGGCCGGTCTCCCTGTTCAGCTTATCGGCAAACGCGCTGGCCTCTTCCTTGGTGTTGTATGGGCCAACCCGCACCCTGTAGAGCGCCTGTCCGCTTTCGTTTGCAGCGGGAGAGATTGATACGCCGCTGTATGCCGAGAGTTTTTTGACCAGATTGTCGGCGTTTGGCCTTGAGCCGAAGGCGCCGACCTGAACGGTGTAGGCCTGTTTTGGCGTTTGCGGCGTTGGTGTTGATACCGTAACTGCTTGCTGTGCCGATACAGGTACAGGCTGCGGTGTTGATACCGGCGCAGTTTGCTGTACCGGTACAGGCTGCGGTGCCGATACAGACGCAGCTTGCTGTGCTGACGGAGCTTTCGCGGCCGCCGCGGCATCATTCGACATTGCCGATTCGTACAGCTGATTGTATGCCGCCGTGGAATCCAATCTCACCGCCTGCAAATAGAAGTTCGCGGCCTGCCTGTACTCCCCCCTCGCGGACCGGTAGTCGCCCAGCACCTTAAAGCTCTGCGCTCTAACCTGCGCCGGCGCTTTCTGCTCGCGGGAAAGCGAGTCTATGATCCGCAGCGCGTCCCTGACCGGCAGTTTCAGGGCGTTGGCAACCGCGGGGCTGAGCTCCTGCGCGGAGACGGCAGACAACGCGGCTGACAGGATAACCGCCATCGCAGCGGCAGCCGCCATTATCCCGGAAATAGTTCTTTTGACAGATGTCATGCGAATATATCCCTCTCCCCTACCGACTTCTGAGAGCCGGTGCCTTTCTTATCTGCAACTTTTTGCGACCCGGTCCCCTTTCTCTCCGCCGGCGTATCCTCAAGAGCCTCGGCCACCGCGCCGCGCAGGCGTTCAACCTCGAACTCCAGTTCCCTGACTCTCTCCTCGAGCCGCTTGATCTCCCTCTTCTTGCTGCGGAGGCCCGCCCGGCCGGCGATGTAGTAGTACGCGGAGACGGCGAACCCGAAGAGGAGCGTGGCCGCGGAGGCAAACGCCGCGAATACGTACATCGGGTATTCCGGCGTGTCGTACCAGAATATCTTGATCGGCGCCTTCGCCGAGAACTCCGGCTGCGTGAACGTGAATATCAAAATCCACGCCAAGGCAAACGCTAACGCGAATATCACACACAATTTTACTACCTTCATGACCCTGCCCTCTCTTTGCACCCTTCCGGGGTGCGAAAAATATATTTGTGGCGTACATCCGTTCTATCCGGCTTGGTGCCCCCGCCGGGGCCGCTCAAATCTCCGTCATACCCTTTCGGCAATCAGGGTCATACCGCTGCTCCTGACGGCCCTTACTTTAAAAATCATTCCCGGCGCGGCGTTTTCGCAACTAATTAATACCCTTTTACATCCCCGGTCCTGCCCCATCCACGCCATGTCCCGCTTCTGTTGACGGTCCGTTATCAACACCTCCAGCTCCGAACCCACCGTTTTTTCGTAGATTTCGCGGGTTATTTCGGTCTGGAGCGCTATCAATTCGGCCAGGCGGGCCAGCTTTTCGGACCTGTGGATCTCCTCCCGCATCCCCGCGGCGGCGGTGCCCTCCCGCGGGGAGTAGGCGAACATGAAGGCCGTGGTGAACCGGACGCCGCGGACCAAATCGAGCGTTTCCCGAAACTCGGCGCCGGTCTCCGTCGGGAAACCCACCAGAATGTCACTCGTCAGATCCACCCCCGGAACGCGCTTTTTGACCGTATCGGCCAATCTGCGGTAGTGGGATGACGTGTACCTCCGGTTCATCAGTGAGAGTATGCGGTCGGAACCGGCCTGGAACGGGAGGTGGAGATGCGAGGCTATTTTGGGGGATGAGGCCATAACGTCGATCAGCTTCCCGGTACAGTCTTTGGGATGGCTCGTGGTAAAGCGGATCCTCTCCAGCCCTTCTACCGCGGCCATCCTCGACAACAGTTCCGGGAAATCGAGACCGCCGTGATTGTACGAGTTGACGTTCTGCCCCAAAAATGTTATCTCCTTTATCCCCGCGTCAACCTTTTGCTTTACAGCATACTCAATAACATCGTACGGTACAGACATCTCCCTCCCGCGCACGTACGGCACTACGCAGTACGCGCAGTAATTATCGCATCCGCGCATTACCGGCACGAAATCAGTAACCAGAGTCTTTTGGAAAATATCCGCTGACGCACTATCATCACATTGACATTTGGGAAACTGCGCCTCAATGACATCGTCGATCCGCTCCATCTGTTTCGCGCCTATTATCGTATCTATACCCGGAATATCTTTTTTGAGGGCATCCCCCAGCCGCTCCGCCATGCACCCTATGACCCATAATTTTTGGCCGGGATGATGTTTTTTCCAGTTTGCGAATTCGGCAATGCGGGCGCGGGCGCGCTTTTCGGCAGCCTCGCGGACGCTGCATGTGTTGACAACTACCAGATCGCTGCCGGCATGCGAGCCGCACAGCACGAATCCGCGCTGTGAGAGCAGCTGATGTATCGTATCGGAGTCAGCGGTGTTCATCTGACAGCCGAATGTCTGGAAATATACGGACGGCATCGAAAGCCCCTATATCATCCCGATATATTTGGTCTCCGCTGCCGCGATGATGTCTACGAACGCTTCCGGCGACTCCGCCTCCAGAAGCTGCTTCCTAACATCTTCGTACGACATTATCTGCGACAGCGCCGAGAGTACCTGCGTGTGGTCGGTGGAGGTGCTTGCCGGCGAGATCATCATGAATATCAGATTTACCGGCGCGCCGTCAAGCGAGTCAAACTCTATCCCCTCCGCCACCCTCGCGGCCACCATGTAGAGGCGGTCTATCCCCGACAGGCGCGCGTGCGGGATGGCGATGCCGTAGCCGATGCCGGTTGACATCTCCTTCTCGCGGTCCACTATCTTGCCAGACACAATATCCGCGTCCGGCAGGCCGTTGACCGAGCAGAGGAAACTGGCTACCGTGACGAGCGCCTCGAACTTGCCGGCCGGCTTGAGACCGGTTATCACGCCGTTTTTCTGTATGAGGTCCTGAACTTTTGTTCTCACAGGCCGCCCCCGTCGCCCGAACGCCCGCGGCGCTCTCGAATGCGCTCCTCCATCTGCACGCGGCGGCGCTGAACGGCAACCGATACGCGGCCCACCACGTAGATCCCCAGGCCAATAAAGACCAGCACCATCGCCGAGTTACGCATATATGGCGACTGGCGGAGTGCCGGATAGTTCATGAGGATCATGTATGCCATGGTGCCGGCGATAACCGTAAACAGGCCGGCCATCATAAGCACATGCCCGCGCTCCTTAATAAATTGAATCACCTTGTCCATCTACCACCTCCTGTTAATAATATTGTCAACCAAACACCGTATGACCATCAGGGCAGGGACGGCCGCCCCTGCAATCATCATCAATGTCAATCAACACCAACCGGTACATCAACATCTACTTCTCAATCATCGAGTGATACTCCTGCAGCGAATGTATCACCGTCGATTTACTCTTCATGTCCGCAACGCCGTTCGCAGCCGCGGCGGCGGCTGCAACCGTGGTAATGTACGGCAGCTTGTGCTTGACCGCCGCCTTGCGTATGTACGAATCGTCGTGCTGGCTCTTCTTGCCCACCGGCGTGTTGACGATCAGCTGTATATCCCTGTTCGCGATCAGGTCCAGAATATTAGGCCGCCCCTCATGCAGCTTGCAGACGAGCTTGCTCTCGATACCGTTCTTCTTCAGGAAATCATGCGTCCCTTCCGTAGCGTATATCCCGAAGCCCAGCTCAACAAACTTGCGGGCGGTGCCGGCTACCCTGCCCTCCCTCACCTCCGACTTAGAGATGCTCATCAGCACATTGCCGGAAAGCGGCAGCTGTTGATTAGCGGCCTCCTCTGCCTTGAAGAACGCGAGGCCGAACTCCTCAGCCATGCCGAGCACCTCGCCCGTCGAACGCATCTCGGGGCCAAGAACCGGGTCTACCTCCGGGAACATGTGGAACGGGAAGACCGCCTCCTTCACGCCGTAGAAGCTGACCTTGCTGCGTTTCAGCCCAAAGCCGGCGACCCGTTTACCCATCATAACCTCCGTCGCGATGCTCGCCATACGGATGTCGCACACCTTTGACACGACGGGAACGGTGCGCGACGCGCGCGGGTTGGCCTCAAGCACGTAGACCTTGCCGTCGGCAATCGCGTACTGCATGTTCATGAGCCCCACCACGCCAAGCTCCTGCGCTATCCTGCCCGTATACGAATATATCTTCTCAACATGCTCGGCCGGGATGCTCACCGGCGGGATCACGCACGCCGAGTCGCCGGAGTGAATGCCGGCCTGCTCGATGTGCTCCATCACCGCGGGGATAAACACGTCGCTCCCGTCGCAAAGCGCGTCGGCCTCCGCCTCAATGGCGTTTTCGAGGAACTTGTCGATGAGGATGGGGCGCTCCGGCGTTACGTCAACCGCAAGGCTCATGTACGTCCTAAGCATTTCGTTGTCGTGCACAACCTCCATACCGCGGCCGCCAAGAACATACGACGGGCGGACCATCACCGGGAATCCTATCTTCTCCGCCACTGCGAGCGCCTCATCTACCGTCACCGCCATCCCCGACGCGGGCATGGGTATGCCAAGCTTGTCCATCATGCTGTTGAAACGGTCGCGGTCCTCGGCCAGATCAATAACGTCGGGCGAGGTACCGAGTATCTTTACCCCTGCCTCTGCGAGCTGACTGGCAAGGTTGAGGGGAGTCTGTCCGCCGAATTGAACGATAACGCCATCGGGTTTTTCCATCTCGTAGATACTGAGGACATTCTCTACCGTCAACGGTTCAAAGTAGAGGCGGGACGACGTATCGTAGTCGGTAGATACCGTTTCTGGATTGCAGTTGACCATGATGGTCTCGATACCCATATCCCGCAGCGAAAACGCGGCGTGCACGCAGCAGTAGTCGAACTCTATCCCCTGCCCTATGCGGTTGGGCCCGCCGCCCAAAATCATCACCTTGCGCCTGGCGGACTTCGTATCTAACTGTTTCTTGCTGTGATATGTGGAATAATAATAGTACGCGTTCTCCTCAACGCCGCTCACGGGCACAGCCTCCCAGCCCTCAATAAGCCCCATTTCCATACGTTTTTTTCTGATATCGGCCTCTTTGATACCGGTCAGCATCGACAAATAGCGGTCTGCAAACCCCCACTTCTTAGCCTTTTCAAGAACGTCATCCGGCAGAGCCTTGCCCTTGTATTTGGCGATGATCTCCTCCTCAAAGCCAACCATCTCATTCATCTCACGCAGGAACCATTCCTTTATCTTAGTAATCTCGTGCACCTTCTCAACGGTCGCGCCTTTCCTGAAAGCCTCATACGCTATAAAGTGCCTCTCGCTTGTCAGCTCCTTCAGCATATCGAGCAGCTCATCCTTCGATTTTCTGTTAAAATCCTTCGCAAACCCGAGCCCCATGCGCCCGTTCTCAAGCGACCTGATCGCCTTCTGGAACGCCTCCTTGTAGTTCTTGCCAATGCTCATCACCTCGCCCACCGCCTTCATCTGCGTACCCAGTTTGTCCTGCGAGCCCTTGAACTTCTCAAACGCCCAGCGCGCGAACTTTACCACCACATAATCGCCCGACGGCGTGTACTTGTCGAGCGTGCCGTCCCGCCAATAGGGCATCTCGCCAAGCGTCATACCGGCGGCCAGTTTCGCGGATACTAACGCAATCGGGAAACCGGTAGCTTTAGATGCAAGCGCCGACGAACGCGATGTGCGCGGGTTGATCTCGATAACGATGATCCGGCCGGTCTTCGGGTCGTGCGCCATCTGCACGTTGCAGCCGCCGATGATCTTCACGGAATCGACAATATCATACGCATGCTTCTGCAGGCGCTTCTGCAGCTCCTCGGAGATAGTCAACATCGGCGCGGTGCAGAACGAGTCGCCGGTATGGATGCCCATCGGATCGACATTCTCAATAAAACAAACCGTAATCTTCGCACCAGTCGCGTCGCGGACAATCTCCAGTTCAAGCTCTTCCCAGCCGAGTACGGATTCTTCGATGAGTATCTGGTTGATCATGCTGGCGGCGATGCCCCTGCTCGCGACGGTCCTGAGCTCCTCTACATTATATACGAGCCCGCCGCCCGTACCGCCCATCGTATAAGCCGGCCTGATAACGACCGGGTACCCTAACCCGGCGGCAACTTTTTCGGCGTCTTCAACGGTATAAACCGCCTCGCTTTTGGCCATACCCACGCCTATCTTGTCCATCTCCTCCTTAAAAACGATCCGGTCCTCGCCGCGCTCGATGGCGGGGATATCAATCCCTATAACTTCCACGCCGAACTTTTTGAGGATTCCCTCCTTGTCAAGCTGCATCGACAGGTTGAGCGCAACCTGCCCGCCGAGGTTCGGCAGCAGCGCGTCGGGGCGTTCCTTCTCGATTATGCGCGTAAGGGCGGGGATGTTGAGCGGTTCGATGTAGGTGATATCGGCGGTCTCGGGGTCGGTCATGATCGTGGCGGGGTTCGAGTTGACAAGCACAATCCGATACCCCAGCGAACGCAGCGCCTTGCACGCCTGTGTGCCGGAGTAGTCGAATTCGCAGGCCTGGCCAATTATTATCGGGCCCGACCCTATAATCATTACCTTCTTGATGTCACTGCGTTTAGGCATTTCAACAACTCCTTATTTTATCGTTATATGTTTATTGTTATCAACCTGCCATTTGTCCCACACACCAGCATTACCGATAATCCGTCAACAATCCCTGTAGGGGCGACCGCCCTCGGCCGCCCGCCAACATACGAATTGCGATATACGTTGAATCAAACGCAATATCGCAATTCCGGCGGGCGATCGGGGGCGATCGCCCCTGCAAATACGTTTTTTTACCATACATTACAACAACAATTTCCCATTTACCATACGCCACAACCTACCAATTACAGCACCCCGTACACCCCGTCCAGCAATACGTGCACAAATTCTCCCCCGGCACCCCTATCGCCTCCTTCATATCCGAAAGCCTCTGAAACGCCAGCGTTTTCAGGCCCATTTTCGAACGTATGTACTCTATCATCGCGTGGTGCCTGTCAGACTTTTCGTTTATGTAGTCCTCAATATTGTATTTGCCGCTCCCCTCCATAGTAACAATCGCCTTCCTCGTGGCCAGATCCATCTCCGACTTCGACCTCGAAAAATTGAGATAGTTGCACCCGAAAAAGAGCGGCGGGCAGGCGAGCCTCATATGGATTTCTTTCGCACCGTAAGTGTAGAGCCGCTGCAGCGTGTCTTTGAGCTGCGTGCCGCGAACTAATGAATCGTCGCAAAACAGAATTTTTTTGCCCTCCGTCAATTTTTTTATTGGAATCAGCTTCATCTTCGCCACAAGCTCCCGCGCCGATTGGTTGGGCGGCAGAAACGACCGTGCCCACGTTGGAGTATACTTGACAAACGGCCTGCTGTACGATATCTTCTTCTTCTGCGAATACCCAAGCGCGTGCGCAACCCCCGAGTCCGGTATACCCGCCGCAAAATCAACATCAACATCATCCCTCATGGCAAGCGCCGCGCCGCTGCGGTAGCGCGAAAACTCCACGTTCACGCCCTCGTAATCGGACGCCGGATAACCGTAATATATCCACAAAAACGAACAAATCTGCATCTTGTCCCCCGGCGGGACGCGCTGTTCATACCCATCCTTGGAAATGAACACAACCTCCCCCGGCCCAAGCTCCTTCTCCACCTCGTAGCCCAAATTGCCGAACGCGCAGGTCTCCATCGTAACCGCGTAACCATTCTCGCCTTTACCTATGATAACCGGCGTCCGCCCGTACATGTCCCGCACCGCGTAAATCCCATTGGCCGTAAGTATCAGCATAGACATAGACCCCGCGATCTTCTCCTGCGCCAGCCTGATCCCCTCCTCGAAAGTTTCCCCCTCGTTAATCAGCGTTGCCGTCAGCTCGGTGGCGTTGAGCTCGTTCCCGCTCATCTCAGAAAAGTGCGTAACGCGCTTCTTGAACGCCCGCTGAGTCAGCTCCACATCGTTCTTTATCGCGCCGACCGTCACTATGGCATAAGTACCCAAATGCGACCCGATGATAAGCGGCTGGTCCTCGGAATCGCTTATAACACCAATGCCCAAGCGCCCCTTCAGTTTGTCAAGCTCCGAGTCGAATTTGCTGCGGAACTGCGTGTTGGTAATGTCGTGGATAACGCGCGTGAACTTCGAATCGCCAGCGGTCACAAGCCCCCCCCTGCGAATCCCCAAATGGCAGTGGTAATCGGTCCCGTAAAACAGATGCATCGCGCACAAATCACTGCTGTCGGAAATAACCCCAAAAAATCCGCCCATGTTGAACCGCTCCTTTTGCGAAATGGCAGACACGGCGCCATTGCCGTCCGCTTTTATAGATTACACGATTAAATATTATACCCGCACCGTCCGGCAACATCACGGCTGTCGTGCAGCCGCACCACGGCACGGGCGCGATATTTAATCGTGTCTGTCTTAATTCCGCCGCCCCGCAAAACAGGAGCAGCGGGGCCAAAATATTTATGTCACAAACAAAGATTTTGTCGAAAATTCCGGGTCGCTCGTCAAGTTCACCCCCAGCTTTCTCAAACCCGCTTCATCACCCGGCGTAGGGATGTGCGTAATGTGCACCTCGCACCCTTTCAGCTCCTTGAGCTTCTTGAGCGCCACGTCGGCCGCCGGATTCGAAATCGCGCTTATCCCAAGAGCAATGAGCGTCTCGTCAAGATCGAGGCTGACTTTCTTATCATGCAATATCTCGCTCTTAAGCCGGCCTATAGACTCCGTAATATTCGGCGGCAAAAGATGCATCCCGTCGGGGATCCCCGCAAGCTCCTTGGCCGCGTTCAGCACAAGGCTTGAGGCCGCGTGCATCAAGGGCGAGTTGCACCCGGTAATGATCCGCCCGTCCCGCAGCTCAACCGCCGCCCCGCAGAAAACGCCCTCGTTTCCCTTGCCGCGCTCCCTCGCACGCACCGCAGCCGCACGCGCCGGGATCACAACGCAGCGGTCCTCCGGCTTCGCGCCGACATCGTGCACCAAAAGCTCCACACGCTGCAAAGCATCCTTCTCGCCGCCGCCCATCGCATACTCGCAAGCCGACCGGAAGTACCGCCGCAAAATCTCCTGCCGGGCAGCCTCGCGCACCGCCGTGTCGTCCGTAATGCCGTGCGACACCTGGTTGACCCCCATATCCGTCGGCGACTTATAAAAGGACTCGCGCCCGGTAATCTTCTCGATGATCCTCTTGACAACCGGGAACGCCTCTATATCCCTATTATAATTAACTGTCTTTGCGTTGTATGCCTCAAGGTGGAAGTGGTCGATCATGTTCACGTCTTTCAAATCGGCGGTGGCGCTCTCGTAGGCCACGTTTACCTCGTGCTTGAGCGGCAGGTCCCACACCGGGAATGTCTCGAACTTGGCGTACCCCGACGCCACCCCCTGCTTATAATCGTGGTAGAGCTGCGACAGGCACGTGGCGAGCTTCCCGCTCCCCGGCCCCGGCCCGGTAACCACTACCACAGGCTTGGAGGTCGGTATATACGGGTTGGCCCCGTACCCCTCCTCCGAGACGATCGCCTCCACGTCGGTGGGGTACCCTTTAGTGACCCCGTGGGTGTAGACGGCCATCCCCCGGCGCTCGAGGCGGCTCTTGAACGCCCGCGCGGCGGCCTGGTCCTCCCCGTAGCGCGAAATCACCACCGCCGAGACCGTTATCCCCCACTCCCCGAGGTCGTCTATCAGCTTCAGGGCGTCGGAATCGTAGGTAATCCCGAAGTCCGCCCGGATCTTCCGCCGCTCGATGTCACCGGCATAAATGCACAAAATGACCTCGGCGTCCTCTTTCAGCTTCTGCAAAAGCCGCATTTTTACGTTGGGATCGAACCCCGGGAGCACCCTCGAGGCGTGGTAGTCGTACAAAAGCTTGCCGCCGAACTCCAAATAGAGCTTGTTCTGGAAACGGCTGACCCTCTCCGCAATAGCGGCGGTCTGCCGTGCGAGATAGAGGTCGTTGTCGAATCCAGAAGTCAGGGGCATGCGACGGTATCCTTGGGGTGAAAGCCGCTTTTCCGTACCGCACAACAAAATAAATCATGGGGCAGGCACTGTCAAGAGCTAAAAAAAATAAAAAAAAGCCCTTCCGGGGCCGCGCCGGAAAAAAATCCCGTTTTTTTGATTATCGCCGGCCGCCATATCATATATTATATAAGATTAAGCCAGACAGGCACCGGCCGCCCAGGCGGCCATCCCATAAGCGCACGAAAAGGAGCAATACCCATGATCCGCACCCTGAAAACCGCCGTACTCGCCCTCGCACTGCTCTGCCTGGCGCCCATAAGCGCCGCCGCGCAGGTCGTCACACTCACCGGAAAGGTCACAAACAGCCAGGGCGCGGGGATCCCTAACGCCGTAGTTATGGTCAAAACGGGCTCCAACCTGCTCGCCCACGCCCGCGCCCTCACCGACGCGCAGGGCAATTTCGGCCAGTTCACATCCGCCGCCATAACCATCGCCGACCTCGGGCAGCCCACGTTAGTCGTCCGAAAAGCGGGGTATCTGCCCCACACCTCCCCGCTCACCGCCTTCTCCGGCGACGCGGGGACCGTAATACTCGCTGCCGACCCGTTAGAAAAACGCATCGACAGCGTGATGGCCCTTATGAACACGGTGGAAAAGATCGCCCAGATGACCCAGCCCGAACTCAGCGCCGGCACGTACCCCCCGGCCGGGTCCGTCACCTCCGCCAACAGCGGCACCACGTTCCTTTTCGGCAGCGTCCTCAACGGCGGTGGCGGGTACTCGTCTACATTCCTTAATTCTATGGCCACAAACCTGAACGGCTGGCCGGCCAACCGGGCCAGAATCCCCACTTACTACGGAAAAGACGCCGTGCACGGAAACGCCGGCGTAACGGGCTACACCGTATTCCCGCACAATATCGGCTTAGGCGCCACCCGCGACTCGGCCTTAGTGCGGAAAATCGGCGAGGCCACGGCAAAGGAGCTCTGGGCCGCGAACATAGACCTCAACTTTTCGCCGGCCATATCGGTAGCGCGCGACATCCGCTGGGGCCGCACCTACGAGAGCTACGGCGAAACGGCCGAACTCTCCGTGCAGATGGGCGCCGCGATGGTGCGCGGGCTGCAAGGGGAGCGCTTCAACGCCCCCTGGCGGATCACCGCCACCGCCAAGCACTTCCTCGGCGACGGCGGCACCGCAAACGGCGTGGACCGCGGGAACACCGCCGCCTCAGACCAGGAACTGCGCACCCTCCACCTGCCCGGCTACGAGGCCGTGGTAGAGCAGGGCGTGCTGAGCGTTATGGCAAGTTTCAACACAATCAGGAATATACACCAGCACATAGACTCCACCCGCATGACCGGGTGGCTTAAAACGGAACTGGGCTTCGACGGCTACATCATCAGCGACTGGCAGGGCATCGCCAATTCAAACAATCCGGGTTTCACCGAAGACTACGGCACCACCGGCGCCAGCAACGCCCCCACGCTGACCCAGGATGCGGTGCGCAAGGCGATCAACGCCGGCATCGACCTGGCAATGGAACCCGGCGCTGCCGGCACCGGCTTCAGCCCAACCCCGAACCACACGACATTCAGAAACCACCTGACCGCCCTTGTGGATAACGGCAGCGTCTCCATGGACCGCATAAACGACGCGGTCCGCCGCATCCTGCGCGCCAAATTCCGCGCCGGGCGCATGGACAACGTGAGCGGCCCGTCGGCATACGCCGGCAACACCGCCAACAGGGCCTCAGCCGAACACCGCGCCATCGCCCGCGAAGCGGTGCGCAAAAGCCAGGTGCTGCTAAAACACGAAGGGTCCGTCCTGCCGCTCCAGAAAAGCGCCCTCATACACGTATTCGGCAGCCACCACAACGACATCGGCCGCCAGTGCGGCGGATGGACCATCGAATGGCAGGGCGTCACCGGCAACACGCAGTTCTCTAACGTAGGAACCTCCATCCTCCAGGGGATGCAGCAGGTATCCGGCCAAAACTCTTTCGCCGCCGCGGCAAACGCAAGCATAATAGTCTACGTAACCGGGGAAAACCCCTACGCCGAGTGGCGCGGCGACAGCGCGTCCCTGAACTTCACGCCCCCAACCGCCGACATGAATAACCTCGCGAGCTACCGCAGCCAGGGCAAGAAAATTGTAACGGTATTCGTATCCGGCCGCCCGCGCATCGTGCCGCAGCTCATAGACGCCAGCGACGCGTTCATCGCCGCGTGGCTGCCGGGAACCGAAGGCGGAGGCGTGGCGGACGTACTCTTCGGCGAACACCAGTTCACCGGGTCCCTCCCCTTCACATGGCCGGGAAACTCAGGCACACAGTTCGCATACGGCTTCGGGCTGACGACAGACGGCGGCTCCACATCCGTAGCAAGCAGCAGCCGCGAAACCATCTCCATTCCCAGCACAAATAACGATCAGCGGCCCATTGCCATAACAATAAACGATTTCACCGCAGGACCAAACCCGGCAGCAAGGTCCGCAGGCGCCGTGAACTTCTTCCGTCTGGGCAAGCCGGTCAAAAACGCGTCCCTAACCATCCACGACGCCTCCGGCAACAAAATCCGCAAACTACAAATCAGCGACGAGGCAACAATAGCTGCTTCTCCCGAGAGACGCCAGGTAGGGTCATGGGATTTTACAGATTCGAAAGGGAGGCCGATTGCGGCGGGCAGTTATCTCGTAAAGGGAACCATCACGGCAAGAGACGGTAAAAAGGAGAAAGTCTCTATTATCCTTGGCGTGAAATAACGGGTATGGCATATTGAATTTTATGCGGAAAGGGATACCGGCAAAATGCCATTCTGGAGCACAAAAAAAGACGAAAAACACACGTTCTCAGACCTCGTACGGGGTCTGCAGCACGCCGTCAACGCCGCCATGGAAATGGCCGAGGCACGCAACCTTGAACTCCTGAGCCGGTACTTCACCGAAAACGGCAACCCAATAGTAAGACGGGTAAACATAGACGACAACACCGCAATGGACGTACCCATCATCACCGTCGTAAGCCCCACCTCCATGAACATAAAAGAGGTGGAAATGGAGTTCGGCGTCCAAATAAACAACGTGGAAATACTCGAAAAACTGCCGCAGCGCGGATTCCTCGCCAACGGACAGGCCGAAAACCTCAAAATATCCATGGAACGCTCAGACCTCGAAATACGGTTCAGCAACGACCCAAGCCAAACATCCGCCATGAAAGTCAAAATTAAATTCGAGGCGGGGGAACCGGCGGAGGGGATGGCGAGGGTGGTTGAGGAGTTTGGGAGGGGCGTGGTGCCGGTTGACAGGGACGTTGGAGGTGGCAGGTGATACAATTAATAATTTATGCTTTTATGAATGCCTAAGACGGCATAAAATATTTTTGCAGATAATCAATATAAGCCCAAGGCGAATAATCATTCAAATATTTCTTTATAGGAACCGAGATTATATCGCTATCACATTCGCAACCACCACTCCTATTACCGTAGCAGCTCTCAGGAATAAAATATTCATATACGCCATGAATCTCTTTTATTAATTCCTTCGCCTTGACTGTGTTTAGCGTTTTTTCACTAATCATAGAAACTATAGTCGCGCTTATTCTTTTCCATTCCAAACCATACCTATGACCAATATCCCATCCACCATCGCCAGTTTTCCCATATAAATCTTTCTTTATGACTATTCCGTGATCATCTTTTACAACCTCATCCTTATCAAACCAAAATTCCCACAGCAAATCTTTTAAATAACCTCGCCATGTGGGACGATAAATTTTCTCCGCAAGCACATCATCGTCAACTGTACAGTCATAAAGGGCATAACGTAATGAAGTTACTTTACCACTACTTCGGACTCGTAAATCATAATTTTTAGGCACTAAGTTTGGCATATTCATCTCCCGTTTAATTTACGACGACGCCTTCTTAACAGGAGTCTTCTTCGTACCGCCCTCCCCGCCTTCCGTCAGCAGATTACTCGTCTTTTCCTGACTGGTAGGCCTTGCCGCGCTATTGGTTATAGCGTCGACTATGCGCATGAACGCTTCGGGCGGGGCCTGTTTTCTTGCGGTTACGTTGAACGAGTATTTTGCCCGCGTGTCGGTATGCCGCGTTGTCTCTCTCGTGTTTGAAACCGAGCCGGTGAACTTCGTGCTTACCGAGACGGGGCTCCACCAGCTGCTGTATTTCCCTTCGGTTTCACTTTTAACATCCGCGGCAGTGCTCGACTTTTCGTCTTCGGCGGTCTTTACTTCAAGCTCGAAATCGATGTTTACGCTCTCGACGGCAAGATTCGGGATACCCGTCATCGCGAGAAACGGCGCCTGTATGTAACGGGTCGTACTAATGGTTTTTTGAGGGTCTTTGGGGTCTTCCATCACCTCGTCGTATTTGAACGTCACCATGCGTATGTTGCCGTCGCCGTCTATGCCGACACTCTCGATGAACTTCGCCATGCCCAAGCTCATCTCGGCCTGGGCCTTTATAGCGGCGGTGAGCGGCTCTGAGATCATTCTATCTATCGGCAAACTGTTGATTATCCCGCTTACCATTTCGTGATTCATACCTGCCTCCTTAATACGTTTATTGTGATTTACCGATTAACCGTTTTTACCTTACTTCCCGGGCTTCGCGTCCTCCGCCTGATACACGTCCGTCGCGTTGTTCAGCCTGTCTATGATGCGGCTGAGCATTTCCGGCGGGGCCGACGACTTGAACTTCATGCCGATCTCAAGGTTGGCGTACCTCCTGTCGGGGCCGGAAACGTTGGCCAGGTCTACGCCGAAAGAGGTCCGTGTCGGCTCCGCCGCACCCCTGTGCCGCCTTCCCCGCGCATTTCTCCCGTCTTTAACGGTGTGCGCGGTACCCTGATCCGGGGCCTGGCCGCCGCCAGCGTCAGGGTCGGCGGTCATAGACTTCAGGGCCGTGTTTCTAAGCATCAGGTTGAGTTTAACGTTTAGCTCGTCCAGCACAAGCGAGGTATGCCCGCTCAAACACAGCAACGGGACATCTATCGCGGCATTGCCGAATTTAATCGTTCTGGTGACAGGGCGGTCCTCGCCATCAAGGAAACGGCCAATCGCGCCTATATGGTGCTGCTCGACTATGTCTTGGCTGGAATTAACGCAGTACTGCAGGCCGCGGATGATGTCCGAGAGCGTAATCCCGTCACCGCGGCCACGCCGGCCTTGTCTGGTTAACTGAGAATCCGTACCCGGCATCTGCGCACCGCCCCTCCGGTTTGCAAAAACGCCATTATCGGCATCTTTGCCACTATCATATAAAATTAATCAGCGGGCAGCGTGGTGTCAAGAATTTCAAAAAATAAATTTCCGCGCCGCAGCCCATTGGGCAGCATTTAAAATCATATTATATAACTTTTCATTATCAACATCAACACATAAAAACGACTTTTTTGCAAAAAATAACGGACCCCATACCCGCCATCCCCAAAATCACCGGACTCCCGGAGGACGAGATACGGCAGACGCAGCGGAGACGTGGCGGGGGCGATGCGCCCTGTCAGCAACTAAATGTTCCACCCATAACCTCGCCGGCAATGCATGCCGATACCTTCTCCAGCACCGAAAGGCACTCCTCTACGTACCCGCCGACCGCGGTCTCCTCCGAGAGCTGGATGCCGTAGACCCCCTTTTTTGAAATGTTGTAAAGATCGTCAATCTCCGCTATTGTGGGGATCGGCCTGTCTTCCATGTGCTTTAGAACCTGCGTTGCGATAAATATCTTTTTGTTGAAATACAGCGCTTTTTCGATTATGAAATTCTGATAGCAAGGGATGTTTTCAATCCCTACATCCGTAGAGAGGTCTCCCCTGTCAACGAGGATATGCTCTACCTCGCCCAGTATCTCGTTTAGATTGTTTACCGCCTCAATCGTTTCGACTTTGGAAATAAGCTCAATCCCGCTTTTGACGTGAGTTTTGGCGAGCCTTATATCGTCTGCCTTCCTCACAAACGAGAGGCCGACGTAGTTTAGCGCGCATTCGTTGGCTATGCCTATCAGCTCCATGTCCTTCTCGAATAAGAACGGGAGGCCGTCGTGGATATTTCTTATATGGACGCCCTTGTTGTCTATCAGAACGCCGTTTGACTTCGACAGAAAGGTTATCTTTTCGCTGTTTGCCGCCTCCACTACAAATTCAAACGTGCTGTCGTTCGCCCACGCCGTCATGCCCGGCTTGAGCAACTTGTAGAAACCGCCGTAGTTGAAACAGCGCGAGGGGATCTCAAACGTTTTGCCCTTCTCTATACTGATCCCGCCTATGTCCTTTGTCCTTACCTTATTGCCGGGCAGATCCATGAGTATCTCGGCGCCGCCAACCTGCGACCTGATTTCGCCTATCATCTCCCTTATGCTCTCGCCGGTACCGTGGGCGCCGTTTATCCTGTAGATGTACGACGGCTTGTGCACCTTGCTTATTGGCACCTTTTTCAGCAACGACGGCCCTACGGTCAAAATATACTTTTTCATGCCTGGCTCCTTATAGATTTCACAAAACAAACCATCCAAACTGTAATTCCGCGATTAAATATTATGCCAGTACCGCCCGGCTACATCACGGCTGTCGCGCAATCGCCGGCATGATATTGAATCGTATCTTCATAATATAATAAACGGGTTGTCCAATTTGATAATTTCCGCCGATATTTCGGGGCGCATAAGTACCGGATCCGGTATCTTTTTATTATTTATGCAATCCCGTATGATCGTGCCGCTTATCTCCACCTTATGAGAGCCCTCGTGGGCGCAGGTCTTGTTTGAGACCACAAACCCGCATTTTTTGCAGTAATAGGGCTCGCTGAACAGGAGCGTTTGTATGCCCAAATCAAATTTGGCCGTTATCTCCCTTGCCAGGTCATGCGCCTCGTAGTGCCCGTAGTACCCGCCTACCCCCGCGTGGTCGCGCCCGATTATGAAGTGGGTGCAACCGAGGTTGCGCCGTATTATCGCGTGGAAAATGGCCTCCCGGGGCCCGGCGTAGCGCATCTGGGTTTTCAGGCCCCTAAAGTATATCCTGCCTTGCGGGTAAAAGCCGGCTATCATCTTATCATAGGCCGCCGTTACGGCCTCCTCCGTAAAATCGCCGCGCTTTTTCCAGCCCATTATGGGGTTTATGAATACCGCGTCGCAGAGCTCAAGCGCGGTGCGCTGCAGGTGCTCGTGCGCGTTGTGCACCGGGTTCCTCGTCTGAAAACCCGCTACCGTCTTCCACCCGTTTCTCTCAAAATCGCGCTTCGTCTCATCGGGGCTGAGCGCGCCTTCCAATACACTCCTGTCGGTTATGGCCGTCCTGCCGCCTATGCGGTATGCGCTTCTGCCCTTCTCCTTAGAAACGCCCGGATGCCTCCCGTCAAGCGTCTTAAACGTCTTCAGGATATCGTCGTCCGTAACCTCAAAACAATCATCTGCACAAATAGTCCCTACGCGCTTACCGCCAAATGTCAGATCAACGGCATCACCCTTCCCAACAGAATGATATACGCCCTCATCAACCGAAAGCGTTATCGGTATCGTCCACGGCGAAACGCCGCCGGCAAGGCACATTCCGTCAATCACGCCCCTGTAATCCGCACAACCCATAAACCCGGCAAGCGGGGCGAAAAGCCCGGTCTCTATGTTGATCAGGTCCTGCAGCGTCTCCTCGTCAAGCGGTACGTTAAATCTGCCCATTAATGCTCTCCGTTCCGTATTTATCCTTTATATACACCAGTACACGTTCCACAGTCTCCCCGAGAGACAGCTTATCCGTCTCCAAAACCAGATCCGGGCTCTCCGGCTCCTCAAAGGCGATATCAATGCCTATGATATCGCTCTTTCCGGTATTTTGAGCGTACACCTGTTTAACATCCCTGTCCATGCTCCTGCCAAGCTCTTTCTTCAGATATATTTCGTTATAGCCTTCAATCTTTTTCCTGCAAATATCCCTCAGTTTCCGAAACGGCGATATATTGCACACTATCGCGCAGACCCCGTTTTTGTCTAAGGCGTAGGCCGCGAGGATGATCCTCTTTATGTTGGCCTCCCTGTCCGCCGCGGTGTACCCCAGGTCGTTCTCAAACAGCGCCCTGATCTCGTCGCCGTCGAGCATGTACGAGTTCCTGAGCCGCTTTCTAAGCTCAAGCCCGACTGTGGTCTTCCCGGCGCCGGATATCCCCAAAAGCCATACTACCATAAATTGCCTCCGTCTTGCGTTATAGGCCCCACGGTTAGATATTATATCTGTGCCGCGGTGCGGATATAATATTTAACCATGTCTTCACTATTCCGCAGCTAACAGTTTCCCTCGCCTGTTAATAAAGTCTATCCAATACCCAGCAAACGCGCTGCTTATGAGCGTTGTCAGTATCAGCGCGCAGAAGAATTCGTAATTTATTATCCCCATCTCAAACGTTACCGAAGCGAGCACGATGCCCGGCCCGCCGCGCGCGTTCATGGCTATGCCCAAATTCAAACTCGTCCAAAAACCTTTTCTTATGGAAAGCATGGCGATAAAACACCCCGCTATCTCCAACACAAATGCTATCAGCAAAAACATCAAAAACACCTTTACCGAAAAACTCGCGTCCAAATTTATCCTGAAGCCTACAATCGCGAAATACACCGGGATAAAAAACGCCGAGAAAACGTCCTTTATCTTCTTGGCGGTCTCGGCAGACAGGTTCCTGCTCACCATATTCTTGAACAGCAGCCCCGCCAAAAACGCGCTGTACATGATGTTTACCTGAAAAACCGTACCAACCGCGATGCACGTAAAACACAAAATAAACGCGAAATTATCAACCCCGCATATCTTTTCGGGGTTTATCGGACGCTTGACTAACCTTGGAACAAACACAATAATAACAAACAACGCCACGGTTACAATAAAATGCCACGCGATCCCAAGCACAGATATCTGGTTATTGAGGGCAATAGCCGTGGCCACGGACAGCAGTATCCACAAAAACAGATCCTGAACAGCCGCGGTCGCCAGAACGATCTTGGCGAACCGGCTCTCCATAAGCCCCAGATCCATAAATATCTTCGATATCACCGGAAGCGACGTTACCGCGATAGCTATACAAAAAACAATGGTAAACGCAAGCCTGCCGCCGTTCGCACCTGTATAATGCGGCAAAAAGAAATGCTCCGACAAAAAATAACCGGCCGCAAAAGGAATTGCGGTAGCGCCCACGCAAAGAACCGCGATAATTTTTCTGTCGTTTTTGAAACCGTCGAACTTAACCTCGTAACCGGACGAAAACATCAGATAGATCAGCCCGAGCCAGTAGATAACGGATAGCGCCTGGCCCTGCCCGGGAAAGCTGAAAAACACCTTATCGTAAAGAGCCGGAAAGGCCCCGCCAAGCACTGTAGGCCCCAGCACAAGCCCGCCAATGATCTGGCCCACCACCACCGGCATCTTTATGAGCGAAAACAATCGCCCAAACGCCACGGCGCACCCCAGCAGCAGCAATATCGAAAGTATCACCGCGCCAATGCCGCCCTCGGGTATCGCCTCTATTATATTCATACGACTATAAACTACAATATGCCAATACCGAAGTCAAACCGCAACAAAGATCCCTCCCCCTGCAAACCGTAACCGCCACCGGTACCTTGCTCTAAATCGATGGTAGACGCCGTAATTATAGTAACCACAATGACTTATGACAGATTTACCAACATTTTTTTGATTTTCAGCCCTTGCGCTGTCAGGCGGTACTTCTGCAAACGGCTGTTCGGCTTGTCCGGCACGGTCATTTCTATTAAATTCAGTTTTAGGGCCGGTTGAATATAATTCAATCTAAAATTTTCCCTGTCATTTAATTGCAAGCAGGCCTGTATCTCGCCTCTGTCCATTTCACCCTCAATTACCCTTAGAACCCCATCGACTTGCGGGGTAACTTGCGGGGTAACTTGCGGGGTAACTTGCGGGGTGACTTGCAGGGTGACTTGGGAGGTAACTTGGGGTGTGACTTGGGGTGTAACTTGCGGGGTCACGCCTTGTTTCTCATCCAGCCACGGATTTTGCAACTCCTCTTTTGAAGAAAGGCCTTTAAACAATCTTACAATAAACCCGCCGCCGTCTTCTTCAAGCGCCGGTGCAGGCAAACCTGCCGATGCGCAGGAATTCACGATTTTCATAACACCGCTGCCCCACGAGTCTATGTATCCGCCTTTGAAACACGCCTCCGCGAGTACCGGGTTCCGCGGATAAGACGAGTGCGGCTGCGTTAATTGGTCCAACGTCATGCCTTCAGGCAGTTTCCCATGGTTCCAAACAGTAAGTTTGTTGTCATAAACACGAATTTGCGTAGGCGCCCCCATATAATTTCTATGAATTAACGCATTAAGCAATATTTCCCGCAGCGCCGCTACGGGATATTCGAGCGTCTCAATCCGATTCATCCCCTCAAAAGAGATATTGCGTATTAAAAATTTATGGTCAAGCTGGCGCAATACTTTGTCTAATAGCAGAATAATGTTGCCCTCTTCGGTTTCTTGAAAACGTATATCAAAATCGTTATCGTCAAATTTGCCGATTTTCACAAAGGTATTTGGATAAAACCTCCCCGGGTCCCTGCCAAACATCACGATCGCGGCGCGTTTAACCTGCCCCTTGTCTGCCAAGCGCAGTTTTTCCAGCAATTCGGGAACCGATAGCCCGTCAATATCCGGCAAACGCCCCGCTTCTTCCGCTTTTCGAAGATAAATTTTAACAGTACGCTCGTCAATATCGTCGAACGTTGCACGGGTTTCAATAACATCGTCCCACGTGCGGCCGGCGCGTTTGAGCAAAAATTCGTTGAGCGCAGCCCCGGTCAACTCCTGCTTAACGCTGCCGCTGCGATAATAGTACCTGCCGCGCAAAGAAATCGGTACGGAATACGGCAATACAACGATCTCAATAAAATGTTTGCCATCCTCCTGTAAAAGATTTACCTCGGCAGTAATACCCATGTTATTCTTAATCTTGTTAGGAACCGTATCCATCAACTGCCTGCAGCCATCTACACCAATAACATTACCAGCATCGTCTTTGCCAATGTAAATCCTGCCGCCCTGTGCATTGGCAAAGCCGCAAACCCATTTCAGGTAGTCATCGTGCCAGCTCTGTTTGTACTCAATATTTTGTTGTTCGGACATATAAAACAGCCTTTATATAAAATTATTTATCGTCTCAACAATCTTCTCCACATATAAACTACAATATGCCAATACCAAAGTCAAACCGCAACAAAAATCCTTTCACCCCATCCCAAGCAGAGCCGATACAAGCACTTTGCTTTCACAAATCACCGGACTCCAGGAGGACGAGATCCAACAGATACGGCGAACGAACTGCTAACAGGCAGGGCAAGCTACCCGCCACCCGGCTCTGTCCTCCTCATAACTTCACACCCAAAAAATCACCGACCGCATCGCTTAGTACCTCCCAATAAGGAAACCCAACGTCAAAATCTGATCTTTCGAACTCATAATACCAAAACTCGCGGGTGCACCTTACACCGTGCTCCTCCAAATAGTCATAAACATCTATCTTTTTACAAGCCACCAGATCCAATTCAGGCGTAGGAATCTTATTTTGATAATTGCTCGTTATGATAACATCTATCGGGTACTCCCCCATTCGCGACGGATCTATCACCGGAATGCCCATCTTGCCTGCCACACAATCAGGGTTGATGTCAATTATGTATTTCACATTCTTGAAAGCATCGGGCCCTACCAGCTGCAACAGCGTTAAATTAGCAGTCCCGCCTATACGAATTGCAACATTTACGTTATCGCCTAAATCCGTAAAAAGTGATTTGAGTGCCGCAGTTTTTCTCTCTTCGTAGTCACCAACGCGTGCGTTATATTTTTCAAGGGTCTTGTAGAGATACCTTGTGTACTTGAAACGTTCCTCTTTTTCTATATCGACCCAGTCTCTGCCCACTAACCCGCGCAAGTATTCAAGTCTTTCGGCGGTAAACGGGATACCATCATTTCTAATTTTACAATACTGCTCCATACCACATTTATTGTAGATATAGATATCATTGCCTGTAATTATTCCACGATAGCCGATCTTGGTATGAATATTAGAAACAGCATGAGCATAGAAATGCTTAACTATATAATACCCGTTATAGAAATCTACATCCTGTATCTCTATATACTCACGGAACAAGGCATTATACTTAGAATCATCAGGTGAGATTACATAATCTATAAATTTATGGAAATCAATATAGCTGAAAAGACGCTCTTCTGAGATCTTCGGAATGTTTGGCCCGCGTACCTTAAGGATTGTATGAAAACGCCACAGCGGCGTTACTCCATGGTCTGACATGTAAACTTTTACCGATTTTTCAGACAAAAAATTTGAATAAAACTCAAGTTGTTTATCTAAATATTTTGATGATATATGGAAATCATCATAGTTATAATCCAAATCAGCGCTTATACACGGCGGATGTGTTTCTACGAATGCGTGTAATATATAAAAACCAGTGGTACCGCTATTAAGCATGTCATTAACAGCATTCCAATATTTCATAGTAGACGGTGTGCGCTGATTACAATTAAATTTTGACTGAATACACAAACCTACAAGTTCTTTAGCTATCCCATAATACGTAAATGTGATGTTATCAGATCTAAGACTTGTTATCAATGGGCTATTTTCTTCTGTAATAATATGTTTGAATGAGGTATCATCAATGACCTTAGCCCCCATCAAGATAGTTTTAAGAGTAGGTATAGTATACGGAGTTACGGTAAACGCATTCTCAAATGTTAACGCGTCCGCAAAAACCGATTTTAAAAACGGCATGTGACCGTCCCTGCCATATTCTATAGCGTCAACCCAAAACATTATAATATCCCTTTCCTTACGCGAACCCATTATTTCTCTGATTTTATCAAGAAGCGCGGATATTTCATGCCAGGCACCGCAGTAATCTATTATATCCGCAGAGTAAAGCAAAAGATATTCATCTATATATTGCTTTACGGTAACAAAATCACGTATATATAGGAGTTTAAAAATCAATTTTTCCATATATATCTTTTTCAAAGAAATTTCGGATGTACCAATAAGTTTCATCTTGTTATGAATTATATCGTTATATGGGTTATAAAAATCAAAAAATAACGCCTCAACATCTGCAATGAGACGATATTTATCGCCGAATATATTATAATAATCGTGTTCAATGCTAAGCCCGTTAAGCATAAAATAATCGTAAAGATCGATATGCTTGATATTTTTTACTGTCAGTAACGATGATATCTCGTATTTATAGCTATACGAGGCAATAATTACCGCCTTACTGCCATCAATGCTGTCGAACGCAGCCTTGTCATTAACTTTTACCTTCAGATATTCAAACTCTCTGTCTGAAACTATATCCTGCCGAACCCTCATTAGGTCGGTATCATTGCTCCCGATAAAGAGGATATCCTCGTGCTCGGCCACAAGTCGGTTCAGCAGTTCGATGGCTTTCAGCGATACTCTAAATCTGCTGTACTGTCTGTCAATATTATATTTTAAGATAATATCATTCAGTTCTTTATTAATGTCAAACATAGTCATCTCCTTATTGCGAATAATAAGATTTAGGCATACGTTGAGATACCGGACTCCAAAAGTCCTTTCCTTTTTTCAATCCATGATGTTTACAGATGTCTGACATTTCATACGCATATTTGGCTGAAGCTATAAATATGAAGAAGTCATTATCTTTCCTATTTAAAATTTCTTCCGGCTGTTTAACTTCATAACCGTAAAATTCTTCCGTTGAGCGTTTATCCAAGAATGCCGTTATTTTATACTTTCGCGCTAAAAACATCACGTTTATCGCAAATTCGCCTACACCCCACAGATAAACTTTCTTGTTTTTTATGTCTGGAACTTTAGGGTATCGCGGCAATACTCCTATCTCTTTATCGTACAAGCCTTGCAACTTTTGGTTATTCTTTATGCTTTTTGGATGGCTTGTTATTTCTAAGTTATATGTTTCCCTATTCAAACGCTGGTGATAGAAACCGTTAAAATGTTCACCATAAACTCCGATATTATTAATCATATTTTTTTGCGGTGCGATATTTAAGGTTTTACGAGCGATACCCGCAAAAAAGAATTGATAATCCCACGTATCTATTCTGCATATCGGCATTTCATTTTCTCGCTGCAATCTCCAAAGAATATACTGATAATACTGTTTTACAGCGGGATTCTTCGTATAATAATCGAAAATGTCATCTGTCATACGGCTCACATCCAAAGAAAAATGTTTCCATCTGTCTCGCCAAGTCCCCCATCCCCAGATACGTATTGCTTTGACAAAAGTATAACTTTCCTTAAAGCTGGAAATACCTTGGCCATTATCCCCGCCAATACTCCATACGTTTTTATTATCTCTATACTTCTCAAGCAACTCTTCGCAGAATCCCCAAAAACTTGAATTCGCCACCACATCGTCTTCTATAATTATACCACATTCTTCATGCTCGAAAAACCAAGAAATACCGGTACTTATCCCGGTACCGCAACCGCCTGAATTTCTCTTCTGGAATAATGTTTTAACCTCACATTTCCAATCTATGGAATTTAGCACAAACGTTCTAACTTGATCGCAAAGCTCTTTCTCCCCATCTATGTTTCTCGGGCCATCCGCAGCAATATATAGTTTTGGCGGCTTTGCCCTGCGTATGGCGGCAAATGACTTTTTTGTGTAATCTGGCCTGTTAAAAACAGTAAAAAGTACCGGAGTTTTCATAGTTTTCAATATCCCTTTATAATTTTTTGCAGATATCCATATAGTTATTTGCAATTTGCTTCGCACTAAAATAATCGCTATTAGCCCGCTCAACAGATCTTTGAGAAAGATCTTCCTGATTTGCCAAACAGAACTCAATACCTCTCGCCAGATCATCAGCGTCAAACGGTTTTGCCAAATAACCGGTTTTTTTATGCTCGATACATTCCGAAACTCCCATAACGTCAAATCCTGCAACAGGAACCCCGCAATGCATTGCTTCATGCGCTGTTTGGCAAAATGTTTCTATTAAACTGGGGCAAACAAAACAGTCCATGCAGTTATAAATCAACGCTAAAATTTTATCATTAAAAATTGTCCCTAAAACCGTGTTTTGTATTTTTACATTATTTAATAATTCACTCTGCATATCACCGAAAATAACCGTATGTAAAGCCTCTTTATTTTTTAACTTCGCCAACGCTTTTATTAAATAATCGCTACCCTTAACACCACCGCTCCTGATTGCGCCAAATCCGATTATTTTTTTCCCCAATGGAATACCTAAATATTTTTTAAGTTCAATGGCATTTATCTTCCTAAAGAAACTTGGGATCGGATTCGGAATAACTGTACAATTATTATTCTTAAAGAGCGCTGACCGCTGTAAACATTCTTTTTCCTTATTGCATAACGCTACAAAGTGAAAATTTTTCCCTTTCCATGCTTTTTTCTTTCTTATCCAAGTTATGCGGCAAATATCAATCCCGCTGCTGGTTTCTGGAAAATTTTCTTTTGTATAGCCATCTATAAAACGTGTATCATTCTCCAGTACATTCGGATAATGCTCAGCGCCACAAAAAGGCCATGTATCATGCATAGTCCAAACAACAGTTTTTTTTATTTTTGCGATATCTTCTATGCTTATAGTACTGGCAGCGACCCAATGTAAATTTATAACATTAAAATCGCTTTGATTCAGATAATCTACATCTATTTTACTAAGCTTGCCTATGCTGTGTGAGATAGGGTTTGTGGTCTGTAAAAGATTTTTTCTGTTTCGTTTCGCGTTTTGCATCTCAAAATCCGGATTCTTCGGAAGTTCAAAGACCGCCTCGGAGTTTGTCCGTTTTTCCACAACGCCCATCTTTACATCCATATTCGCTGCCAACATAGCGTCTAAGATCCGCTTCGCGGCGATAAAGGCCCCGCCACCGGCATCGGAATAGCTAACGATTAATATTTTTTTTCGTGCCATCTCTTATTGTTTTCCCGGTTTAATTGGTTCATAAAAATATGGATCACAACCGCCACAAACTTTACACAAATTCAAGAAACCGTTTTTGTGAAACCCCAAATTAAACTTCAACAATTCAATTTTCCCATTCGATTTCTGTTTAATTTCTGCCAAATCTAAATAATCATCAGTACCAGCTTTTAAGAAATTGGATTTATCTGCGCTCCATACCAGATGACAGCTATAGAACTTACCATCGTTTAGCCCTTTAAAACCCGGTGAGCATCTCTGATAATGTTTTGCACTTCCCTCTCCCTTTAAAAAGAAATCACTCCACGGCAGCGCAGCTGGATTATTGCTGAATAATAAATTATTTCGCCCCAAAACCTGCAAAACTTCATCCCTTCTTAAAGAATAATTTGGGGTACCGCATAAAGAATAATTAGAGATTATAAAGCTAATATCGTATTCCCTGCATATATTTAAAATTTGCAGATCCGGCTTGATGGTTCCGTTACTCACAATAAGCAACTGCTTACCGATCCTTTCTCTATATTTAACAACATGCTTTAAGTATTGTCCTAAATGAGGATATAATAGTGGCTCACCCCCCAAAATTTGAAAATTGTCGCACCTGTCCACTATGCTAAAAAACAGGTCAGCATCTTTTTTCAAACATGACAATTCCCAAAAATCATCCGTACCCGCCTGTTTATGCTTTGGAATAAGCATATTGCAGTTTGTACAGTTTAATGTACATTTTGTAGTTATTGCGGTATGAACTTCCGGAATAAATAATTCCGACTTTTTAACCCATTTCAAAACCGGTATCAAGTTTCTCCATAATATAAAATCATCAAATTCCTGCAACCCTTTGTTTTCTAAAATATATTTTATATTTATATACCCAATATCGGAAAATATGACTACTTTTCCATCTGGCCTTACACTCTCAGGTGAAGATACCAAAAAGCCATCCACTGTTTTACCATGTAGTTCTGGATTGTTGTCATAGACAACATTTACCCCAAACTCCTTGGCATAATATGTATTTTTAATCAGGTTTTGGCTAAGCGCAAAACCTGATACTGCGTTGTTTTTTATGGCCATAATCCAACTGTCCAGCCATTTTTCCATTTGTTCGGCTGTTTTATTTTCAAATGCGTTCATACTACAGTTCTCCATACCAGATAATCGTCTGTGACATAATGCCCCTTCTCTCCAGATCTAACCTGACATCACAAACTATTTCATCATTGCATATTGCAATAACTATATAATCAAAATCATAATCAACAATCTTGTTCACATTATCATATTTTTTATCTGCCCAAAGAGCAATCTCGCAATTTTGAGTAATCTTAAGCTGCCAATATAATGAACGTCCAAATTCTCCGGCACCGTAAAGTACAATTCTTTTATTAAAAAGCTTTTCATAACAATGGTATCCAACTGCTAAATCCCCATAAGCTTTGCCTTCATTTTTAGGCGCTATATCCGTATATAGAATACGAATTCTGGCATAAACTGTTGCTATAAAAGAATTTTTATTTTTCTTACATAATTTCACAATTTTCCTGTCAATTCCAGTCATTCCGGCCATACAAAGATCTTCATAAATATACATATTTAGGCCAAGCAAGAATCTATCAAAAATATTCTTGGTAGACAATCTGGGAATGAATGTAAACTCTTTAGCTTCGTGATAGTCAATATCCATTGGTACTTCAGATAAAAAAGTATGCGCTTTTTTATCTTGCAGCAGAATACTATATACAGATTGGGTTAAATTGCCTGTTGCGAAGTCATTAATGAAATATGCATATTGTTTGGCAAAATCTAAAACCCCGCTAATATAATCTGTATACTTAGGAAATTTTCTTGTTTTTTCAGAAAAAACCGGGGCAATCTCATCCCCTCTTTTCCAAGCCACCGTCTTTCCATGCGGCGCGCGAAAAAAAACTTCCATGAATGCTATCGGTTTATAAGTGGAAATACATGGTATAGGCCAAAAGCTAATTTTTAATTTTCCAACATTATAGGAACGCAAGAATAATATTAGGTTTACAGTACCTTCATAACCAATGATCTTCATGACATTACTCAAGGTTTGCCCCGAAGCAAACAAGTCTACAAATGCAAATTTATTATTACTAATATCTATTTTATTCTTAAAATATTCTTTTGCGACAGTATCGCCGCTCTCCAACGCATTCTTAACCGCAAATTTGGATAAATAAATATATTCGGTTTTAATCTCATATTTAAATCTGGTAATTAAAATATCGCATACCAGCTTTGGCAGATAGCAGTCTCTCGCAACAAAATATAATCGTTTAATGTTTAATTCGTTTGCCCTTCGCAAAACAAAACCGCAAAAGTTCATTACTTCAACCGCGCCATAAAAGATACCGACATTATAGGCATCATTCTTCTTTTCCAAAAAGTTAGCGATCCCGGCAATTAATTGAGAAGCGGCACATTCGCCTCTTTTTTCTAATAATTTTGCAAAATTACAACTCAGAGGCTTCCTTTCTAAAAGAATCGCGTTTATCCCAAGTTTTTTAGGAACATCAAAATCACTCTTCGGGTTATCCCCAAAATGTGTCCATTCCGTATATTTCAGATTCAATTCCTTTTGTATAGCTTTGTACAATTTTGAGCTATACTTTGTCTTGCCGAACTCACAACTCACAAATACCGTTATGTTTTCAAAAAATGGATCTGCCTTTACAAGCAGCCGCTTAATGATATCGCCGGGTAAATACATATCGCTGATAACTATTAGCTTTTCGCCTTTTTTGACATATTCGATGGCCTTTTCTATATTCTCCGTCAGCGGAAGTGATATCTCTATCTCTATCTCTATCTCTATGTGCATTAATTCATCTGCCTGGTCTTTACCAATAAAACCAGATTCGTTCATGGCTTTGTAAATATCAGCTATTTTTACACTTTCAGTACCCGCGTTTCGCACAGCAATCATCTCGGCTGCCTCTCTCATCTGCGCGAAACCGTTAATTCCGGTCTTTTGCTCCAAAACCACCCAAACACCTCGCGGCTCCGCGACTTTGCGTGTTACTAAAGTATCAAAGCAATCAAAACTTATCATCATTCACCCCATAGTTTAATCTAGGACTATTGGACTTACATAACACCATCAACGGTTGAACATGATAAGTACCGCGAGGATGTCCAACAGGTGATTCCTGTTCAAAAACAGCGTCTGTGTCCCATCCTTCCAACAAAAGCGGCAACCTTTTTTCCCCATAAATCCTGTGCGCGTTCCAAACAAGACAATCCTCCCCCTGCGGGACACCGAACAGCATAAACCCGTCATCTTTCAAAAAATCGCGGGCGGCCGCCATCGCCTCCAGATCGCCATTTGGATTGAGCGTGTCGCCATAGCGGCCCAGTCCGTCGTGCTCAAAAGAGGAGAATGAGATTGCGGCATCGGCGCGTATTCCGCTTTTAACTAATTCGCCGTGGTTCATAACGGTAATTTTGCCATGCTCACAGACCGGCTTGTTGTAGTCAACTACATAAACGTGTTTTGCCCCTTGCCAGATGGCCATCGCCTCGCAATTTAAGCCTGCCAGCCCCCATACAATGACGGACTTTTCTTTTAGGCTATATTTTTCAAAGGCCGCGTAGAAAGAGTTGATATCCTCGCCGTAATATCTGAAAGTTCTGTTATTCATGCGCTCAAACGCCCTTTCGTAATCTTCGGCGGTATTATGGATCCTGGAATCGTTTCTTTCGTCGAGGTACCAGTATAGAACCGGTATTTGGCCATTCATTGTAAAGCCGTCTTTCAGGCTCTCCGGGATTGTGCTTGGAGGCGGTGGTTCCTTTGAGTTTCGTTTCGGATTAGTATAGTAACTGTTTGAGCCGGCGGTTTTCGAAACAATATCGGACATCGTGAACTCCACGCCGCAGGATTCCAATTTTTGTGCGATATCCGCAGCCGCGCGTTCATTTTGAACCGCAATGATTACATTAGCGCGGCTATTATTATTTTCGATTACGTCCGCAGGAGCCAGTACCGGCAACCCAAGCCTCGTTTTGATTGTATCGGCATTAGTGTCGATAAACCCGGCGGCTTTAAGTCCGTTATGCTCCAAATCAAGGGCGGCCAGAACGCCGCAATGCCCGGCGCCCCAGATGTATAATTGTTTTATATGGTTCACCGTCTCACCTCAAGATCACCCTTGCCCATAAACACCAGCGCGGCGAACTTTATGTCGCCTCTGCCGGCGAAGCGCGGGTCTTGTTTATATTTTTCGATCTGCGCTCCGGCCTCGGCAAATTTCGCGGCGATCTCGGCGGCGGCCGCGCCTGTTTTGGCGTATTTGATTTCGAAGACGTATTCGTACTTTACGGCTCGCTTCGCCGGATGTTTCTGCAAATAGACATCGGTGTAGCCGTTTATAGTCTCGTCTTCGGACACCGGGAGGTAGAGCGGTGAGGTAAAAAGCAGCGTGAGCATCATGGCCTTTATATATTTCTCATCGAATTTTTGCAGGTCCCTGTTGGACATGCGCTTGAGAAAGCTCTCGCTGAAATAGTTCATAAATGGCATCATATCCCCGTCGCAGGCGAGATTTCTGACGGTTTCTTCTAACCGCCCCGAGTCTATCACACCCTCTTCAGTATTTTTAAGATATTCGGCCATATATTCCCAATAGAGGGTTTTTATGGAGTAGTTTGGGATTTTAAGGTATATTTGCTCTTCACCCGGCTCGATGGTAAGCATACCCAAATAGAAGAGGAGTGAGACGAAATAATCTTCGTTTTGTAAATCATCGACGGAGAATTTTTCTTTAATACTGACCGCTATTTTCCCGTTAAGTATTATCTGCAGCAATTTTTGTCTGTTACCCTCACCGTCCGCAAGCCTGCGCAGGCGGCCATAGTCCGTTTTCAGGTTAGTGTCGACTATCTGCTTCGGTTGTTCACCCAACTGCATAACCATATTGAACAAATACAGGATCATTTGTGAGTTGTATACCTTATTCCCGGCGTACTCACTAAAGGCATAACCGTTGTAGTAAGCCTCCATATCAACCTTAATCAAATCTCTGTTGATCCCGGCTTCCGCCATTATCAACTCTACATCGTCCCGCGTGAAGCCGAACATTTCGTTGTATTTGGGGAATAGTGTATAATCGGTCGCGATATTGAAACCGCTGGTCAGGTCGTTTAGCATCATAGGGCTGACTCCCGTTATAAAGATGCGCTTGATTACCGACGACGTTCCTTTTTTCAGGGTTTCATAAAAGGCGCGAACCGTCCCGCCGGCCTTAACCTCGTCTTTGTACATTTTTCCCATTGCTACGAGGTTGTTGGCGAAATGGTCGTATTCGTCTATAATGACAAAAATGGGCACACCCGCCCTCTCAGCTGCCGTGCAGGCCAGATACAGCGCATCGGTACCCGATACACCTTTCATAATATGCTCGATATCCCGCTCCGCATTCGGGAACAGATTAGCATACTTTTCCAAAAAATTTTTCACGCAGATCCGTACGCAAAACGAAAATGAAGCTCTGAAAGTGTCGTGCCCCTCTGTATCTATCCCGGAGAAATCAAACCGCATAACCGCGTACATCCCCCGCTCCGCCGTTGGGTTCCTGCCGATGTAGAGGTTGCCGAACAGGGCCTCAAACCGGTCTTGGGCGTTTAGGTTGTAATAATGCTCCAGCACAGACAAAAAGAGGCTCTTGCCGAACCGGCGCGGACGGAGGAGAAACTGGTACGTGTTGTTCTCGTTCTCCAATAGCTCTATATAGCGGGTCTTATCCACGTAAACGTAGTTTTGGCCCATTATTTTGACAAAATCCGACTGCCCGTACGGCAATTTTTTAGGCATAAGACGGCCTCTCCTCCTCGCCTCCCGGCTTGTTTAGGGGCGACCTTTCTGTATAAATATAGCTTATGCCGCCACCTTTTTTACCGAAAAAAGGTGAAAAATGCAGGCCGCATCAACCGATCACCCTCCAGTGCCCGCCTTTGTCGGGGCCTATGCGTTCAATCAGGCCTTTGGATTTGAGGAATCTAAGATTTCTTTCTATTGTTCTGGTTGTTTTTTGCTCTATCAAAGATAATTCTTCTATCGTAATGCTAGGATTATCTTTTATAATATTCAATAATTTCTCCGACATTTTCATGCTTTTCTCCGACATTCCGATGTTTTTCTCCGACATTTCAACCGTTTTCTCCGACATTTCGCTGCTTTTCTCCGGCATTTCAACCGCTTTCTCCGACATTTTACCGTCCTTTTCAAGGACCTTTTCTGTAACATCCAGGGCATTTTCAGTGACCTTTTCGACGTTTTCTGGAACATCGCATCCGTTTTTTCCGAGATTTTCAGTGGTGGAGCGATACAATACCGTCATAAAATCGTGCTTTTGAATAAAATCCGGCTTTTTCAGCCCTTTTTCAACGCACGATTCGGCAAGCTCCTGTGTGCCGGTTCCCATCCGTTCTATTGTGCCGTTGAGGTACATAGCCTCGGCGATCAGCGGATTTGCCGGAATGGAGCGGTGGGGGGTATATAATTCGTCAATCGTTAATTCGTACGGGAGCTTACCGGGATTTGTTACCTCGAGCCGGTCTGCGAAAAGCATTACCTGAACGCTTGCGTTGCTCGTGTAATCGCGGTGGGCAATGGCATTCACAATGGCTTCCGTTACCGCCTGCTTAGGAATTTCATATTCGACGTCTACGCTTATGTTTTTGCTTCTGTCTCCCACATAGAGGTTGATTTTCGACAAAACGAAATCAACCGCGCTTTCGATCATCTCAAAGACATTTCCTTTATAAACCTGATATGACGGAATAGGTTTTGAAACATTTAAGCCGTGAAAATGAGCGCATTTTACTTCCGACGTAATAAAAAAACGCTGCGGCCGCAAACCGAACAACAATAGCGCCGCATTTGTGACACGCTCCCCCTTAATTAAGTTCAGGTGCGTTAAAATATCTTTAATACCGGAAGTTTCGGTAAACGGGAACGCTCTTTTTCTGTTCGCTACACCTGCGAATTTATGGATTTTTTCTTCGCTCAAGTCCTCAATCGCGGCCTCAGAATTTAAAGCAGCGTCAAAAGGAGTGGTACGAATTATCTCATTCTCTATTAAATAATTTATTAACGAGGCATAAACCGCTGTTTTCAGCTGTTCGCTGGCGGCAAAACTCCGGCGAACAATCGTTTTTTCCACCTTGCGAATAAGCAATTCTTCTTTAGGGTGCCGCTCTTGCGCCTGTTTTACATAAACCAGACGGATTTTATCTATCACTGTAGCTGTATCAAACTCCCTTTCGGTAGGAGATATGCCATCCTTGTCCTCAAACCCGTAATCTTGCCCGAAAATACCAAGGTATATATCGCAGCTCTCAACCTCATTCAAGAATACATCCGTTGGGTTGAGATCCAGAGCCGGCACATTTTCAAAAATAAACGGTTCAAAAAACTTTCCCAGCAAAGCGTCGGAAGTCAGGTAATCAAATAACATCTGCCGCTCCGAGGCAAACTCAGCCTGAACGCTGCTTATAAATATTTTTTTCCTTTGCATAATTATTGCCCTTTTAGTAAACAAGTGCCGGCAGGATGCCGTTTCCGCAATGGCATCATATCCCCGTCGCAGGCGAGATTTCGGACGGTTTCTTCTAACCGCCCTGAGTCTATCACACCCTCTTCGGTACTTTTAAGGTATTCGGCCATATACTCCCAATAGAGTGTTTTTATGGAGTAGTTTGGGATTTTAAGGTATATTTGCTCTTCACCCGGCTCGATGGTAAGCATACCCAAATAGAAGAGGAGTGAGACGAAATAATCTTCGTTTTGTAAATCATCGACGGAGAATTTTTCTTTAATACTGACCGCTATTTTCCCGTTAAGTATTATCTGCAGCAATTTTTGTCTGTTACCCTCACCGTCCGCAAGCCTGCGCAGGCGGCCATAGTCCGTTTTCAGGTTAGTGTCGACTATCTGCTTCGGTTGTTCACCCAACTGCATAACCATATTGAACAAATACAGGATCATTTGTGAGTTGTATACCTTATTCCCGGCGTACTCACTAAAGGCATAACCGTTGTAGTAAGCCTCCATATCAACCTTAATCAAATCTCTGTTGATCCCGGCTTCCGCCATTATCAACTCTACATCGTCCCGCGTGAAGCCGAACATTTCGTTGTATTTGGGGAACAGTGTATAATCGGTCGCGATATTGAAACCGCTGGTCAGGTCGTTTAGCATCATTGGGCTGACTCCGGTTATGAATATGCGCTTGACTACCGAGTCGGTGGCGATTTTTAAAGATTCAAAAAAGGATCTGACCAGCCCGCCCGCCTTGACCTCGTCCTTGTATGCCTTCCCCATAGCGATCAGGTTGTTGGCAAAGTGGTCATATTCGTCTATGATCACAAAGATGGGAATGTCCGCATTTTGCGCCGCAGTAAAGGCGACACCTAACGCTCCAATTCCCAAATCCTGCTTCATGGCCCGTTCCGTGTCCGGAAAGATACTTTTGTAAGCCTCCAAAAAACCTATTACCCGCTCCTGCACCGCGCCGGAAAAAGATTTTCTGAACGTCTCCGGAGTCTCAGTATCTAACCCTGAAAAATTAAACTTAAGCACCGCGTACATCCCCCGCTCCGCCGTTGGGTTCCTGCCGATGTAGAGCCCGCCGAACAGGGCCTCAAACTTGTTTTGGGCGTTCAGGTTGTAATAATGATCCAGCACAGACAAAAAGAGGCTCTTGCCGAACCGGCGCGGCCGGAGGAGAAACTGGTACGTGTTGTTCTCGTTCTCCAATAGCTCTATATAGCGGGTCTTATCCACGTAAACGTAGTTTTTGCCCATTATTTTGACAAAATCCGACTGCCCGTACGGCAATTTTTTAGGCATAAGACGGCCTCTCCTCGCCTCCCTGCTTGTTTAGGGGGCGATCTTCCTGTATAAATATAATATATGGAATACCAATTTAGCCATTTTTGTCTAAAAAATTGGCATCAGACGCCATTTTAGCGGGAAAAACCTGTTTTGGGGCAGCGTGAGGGGCCAAAAGGTCGGTATAAATGCGGCTGTTTTGGCAAAAAGGCAACAATGTCTTTGTCTAATATATATTATACCGTATTATTTGTCATCAACCATCGCGTACAATACGGTATCCTGGGTAGAGAAACTGTAATGCCTGATGCAGAATTTGTATTCGGGGACTATTTGTAATATATAAGCCGGCAGGTCAATGATATCGCACGGTTTGTGATATATGCTGATCGCCAGCCTTGGCTTCCAGCGGCGAATCGTTTCCCGTGCCCCCAACAATGCCTCTAACTCAAAGCCCCCAATGTCCATCTTAATAAAAGTTATACACTCGCTTTCATCCAAAAATAAATCCAACGATATCATCGGCACACCTATAGAACTGCCGCCGGAAATAAAATTCTGGCTAAAAACACCAAGGTCCACCGTAGCATTATCAGAGGATAAACCCTTGGGCACCAATGTTGCATTTTCAACACCCCAATCTTTGAGATTGGCGCAGAGTCTTCTATAATTGTCAGGCTCAGGCTCAAACGCGTAAATATGGCGGTATCTCCCATTACAATATTTTAAGAAATCATTAATGACCGCGCCGTCACGCGCGCCGGCATCAACAAAAACTTCATCTTCACCACGTGGCGCTGCCACATCAAAATACTGCATACCAAGAAAGAAATTTTTATCATAAGCCAAAATATCGCTAAGGTTCTTACCTTTTTCGGCGAGTCTGCATTGTAAGGTCGTTTGCAATATATTACTGCAATGTACACGGCAGCAATAATGCCGACTATCCTTGTTTCTGGCTGCGACAAAATTGTGATAAAACAGCTCTTTGTAAATCGTTTTAGACTCATCATCGTATAGTTTCTCATAAATATCCAAGCCGGTATTCTTGAAACGCAACCAACCAACAGTTCTAAATGCGGTGAGTGCTTTCAGCGTCAACAATTCCTTATCGTCAGTACTATCGACTACATTACCGTACAAAAACTGATACAACTGCAATATCGCAGTATCTAAGATAACTTTGTTATAATCTTTTATGTCAATAGTAGCATTTCCGTGCCAGGCCGCATATATCGGAATAGAACTTTTATACATTGCCCCGTCAATTACTAAATAGTTTTTAGTAGAATGCTTAAGTAGAAAATAATCTAAAAAATACTTTCGCCAAACGCTGTTATCAAGACTTGCTGCCTGTGAACTGCCTGAATGTGCGATTTCTCCAGGCACTACGTAAACATAAGGTAACTTTTGAGCCGCCGCAAGAAATGATATACTGTCTGAAACAACAAATATTTTCTTCGCCTGGTTTTCTCTATGAATTTCATCCAAATGCCCGAGGCATTGTCCAATCAGAGTTTGTTGCTCAGATGGTTCCAATATCGGATAAGGGCGGCACTTGGCTTCAGCGAAGTCTCCCAACAACTGCATAAATCTGAAAGACGCCGAAATAAAACCCACACCGATTTGCCGTAAATGAAATTCAACTGCTTCACGCAACTCAGAGACCGGTTGGAACAATTCATCGTACAACTTGCCGTATTCACTTCCCGTTAGCAAATTAATATTAGTTTTAACGATTAAATAATTATGATTTTTACTTTTGGCCTCAATTTGATTTGATACCTCCGGCAGATTATGGTTATAGTATACTCCAGAAAATTCGCAAAAATTATTCTCGTGCTCCGCAACCGTAAATTCCTCGGATGTAATTTGCCAATCATAAGTTGCAGGCAAAAGAAAATCACTCAATTTAAAAGGATTAAGAATATTTATCTTAAACCGCAGACCCAAACTTTTGCATATTGTATAAACGCCAATAGCTCCTTTTATATTATCGGTAATCCCCTCCCCGTTAAAAATACAAATAACCGTTGGTTTCGTCACATACGCCTGTCTATCACTATTAGTCTGAAGGCTACTATCAACATTTTTATGACATTTCTTTATTCTTTTTGCCGTATTTGCTTCAATCGCATTATAATCCGCATAAACAATCCTATTACTTGGAATACCCATAGTGGCCAAGTCGTCATAGACACTTTTTCGATACAACTCAGAGACTGCTACAACAATAGAATCATAGGCCATAGACATAATATCATTAGGTGAAACGACTTTTACACCGTGATAATTATCAATTGCCGCGTAATTACGGTCAACCGCACAAAGTATTTTACAATATGACGTAATTTGCAATTGTTCTACATAAGCACGCATTATTTGCCCTGCCCCGTATAATATAATTTTACTCCCTGCTTCAACTAAATGATATGGAAATAGATTATAAATCATTATTATTTTACTCCTTTCATGCAAATTTTTTGAGTCATTCACCTCGTAATGTGTTTTACAAGACACTAAATTAACCTATATTTCATTACTATAAATCTTCTCCAAAACCCTGATCTGCTCCCGTACAGAAAAACCTGCCTTTGTTATTTCTTCCGACATATCCTTTCTAATGTCCGATTTTGCAGCTATTTCTACTATCCTGTCTGCCCAAACACCGGCATTATAGGGTAAAAATTCAAAATTAGAGGTTAATTTTGCTTCGACCGGGATAAATTCACTCGCAAAACACGGGAGTCCGGCGCATTGCGCTTCTATCTGAGAAATCCCGAATCCTTCAAATCTTGACGGCAGCACAAACAAATCCATAGCCTGCAATAGCTCCGGTATATCTGTTCTGTACCCCAAGAATAAAACCTTACCTGATAAACCGTAATTATTAACCCTTTCCCTAATACTTTCTTCCTGTTCACCAATTCCGGCCAATAATAGTTTTGTATTCGGAACTCTTTTACTAACATTATTGAATATATCTATCAACATATCCGGATTTTTTTGATAACACAGCCTGCCTACGTATCCGATTACAAAAGTGCCGTTAACCTCCAGCTCGTTTCTGTACCTATCCCTTACATCCAATTTATAAGAAAATGTATCCGTATCAATCGCATTTTTAAGAATCATGACCCTGTCGCGGGGAATCTGTTCCCCGTAAAGCCAATCGGCGGCATCTTTCGAACAAGCGCAAAAATGCGTAGCCAAACCGGTGTGAAACTCAGATTTCACCTTTTCGTGTACCTCAAGCGCCCTCAAGCGATCATTATCGCTCCTTATTCCAACCATAGTACTGTGTGAATGTACAATAACCACCGGAATATTTCTGCGTATCGCTACCTCCTCAAGTTGATACCCTTTCCAATAGGACGTGTGCAGGTGAATAGCGTCGTATCCCTCATCAAAAACAGCGTTAAGCTCGCTAATAAACCGGGTCTCATTCTCCTGCGGATAACACGATATGTAGTGCATCTTGCATCCTTGCCGATTCAATTCATCCTCTATTTCCAAGCGTATTTTACTGAACGATAGAAAATCAAAATGGTATCTGGATTTATCCAAATATTTCATATTAGTGAGTATATATTTAGATACTCCTCCGGCTTTAGCATATGGTGGCGGGGTATGCAGCACTTTAATTTTTCTCATATAACGCGTCTTTCTCATATTCCGATTTATCCGGCAATATTTTTCCAAAACTCTTAATTAACTCATTCTTCGACCTTATAAAATCATCTTCACGCATCTCCGAATCGTTTATGCAAACCATTTTCCCTTTTTGTTTCTCTATATACGCCAGTATCTCATTTAAAGTTTTTTCGCTGTTTACATTAAAATTCTTACCTGTTTTAACGCTCCTCGGATAAAATTTTCCTGACGCAATCTGCCAATCCTTGAATAACCACTGATTGAAATCTGTCAGGCTTCTGAAGCGGTTAAGACAGGTTTGATGAAGTTTATAGCCCTCTTTTTCCCACAATTCGGCCATTGTCGATTTACACAGAGACGTTGGGAGGTGGTGCGGCCAAATTCCGGTAAAGCGCGGAAATCCCGACAAAACCCACGAACGAAAGAGCATTTTGCCGTACTTGAGACTGAACCAGCCGCTACGGTTATTTCTGATAACCTCTTTGACATTAAAATATTTGTTAAGAATACCGGTGGCGCGATACTGCCCCATTGAAAAGGCGGTATCCTCCGTATGTGAATGCGCGGTAAGCACTGCGCAGTCACAAGGCTTTCCATTTTTGAAAAAATCATCAGATATTGTTTTCTTTATAAGAAACATATCATCATTAAAATATACAAAATGTTCGGAAAGCCCTTTTATCCTGTGGAAATTCAATTCTATCGGATTGGCGCTGAACGTAGGACGATATTCATTTGGTATATAATCTTTATGATTAATTATTTTTAATTTAGGGTGTTCCTTATTAAGCCATTTGGGAAGATGCCCCCATGTTACAAAAAAAACATTGTTCACCCACGGCGCGAATTTTTCTATACCCCTGAAAATATACTGTAAATTATCCCAGTCCCTGTATCTTGAAATACGGTCATCGGTATTAACGCCGGCAGAGTATTTACTCTTTTCCGCAAGCCATTCAGGATCGCTTCCATCGACCCAAACTATAACTATATCAATAGGATAGTTATTCATCTTTCGGCACCTTAGCTTCAAGTAACTTGCGCATTCCGTCAACCTTTTCGGGAAACGCTGTATTTGTTTTTGCATAATCGTCAAGATGGCGTTCTATTTCGAGCTGCATCATCTCCAAAGTCTTTTTGTCGCTGTTCTTCAAGGCGATTCCTGCAATAACTCCGGCGTGGTAACAATAGAACCCTCTTGCCCAAAAACTTATATCCGTATACCCGTTTTTATTGAGTAAGTCATCAACCCCGTTATATACGGATAAGATGTGGGTCTTCAACTCAACCGATTGCGTTTTCGAAATAGCGGAATCCCGCTGTAAATAATGGTACAACGGCCTGCTCACATAAACGCCTTTGCAGCATTGCTTCAAGACAAGGCCCACAAAGAATAAAACATCCATCCCATACCTAATCTCTTCACTAAAACGCAGTCCGCTTTCTCTGACGGCATTGCCCAAATAGAGTTTATTCCATACATAGCCGCAAAAACCCATATAATAGTCGCGTTTAAGCGGATATAACAACATATTTCTTACTGATATCACACCATTAGGTATTTGTTCCATATTTACCATTGGCGTTGAACCGGTGTCCGTATCCTTAAAATATCCGGCAATGCTTATCTGTACGTTCTCACTTTTAACCGCATTGTACAATGTTTCAAACATATCAGGTTCTATCCAGTCGTCCGGATCCACAAAGCCTAAATAATCGCCGGTAAAATTTGCCAATCCCGCATTCAGCGCGGAACTCAGCCCGCCGTTAGGCGTGTGAAAAACAGTAATCCGCCCGTCCCTTTCGGCATATTCATCACAAATTCTCCCGCTGCTATCGGTTGAACCGTCGTCTACCAGCAGTATCTCAAGGTTTTTGTATGTCTGGCCTATAACACTGTTGAGACATTTTCTTATGTATGCCTCAACATTGTAAACCGGTATTATAATTGATATTTTATCCATAAATTCACTATTTATTCCAGTGTACTCATATCTGTTTCCACTCTTTTTCCAGCTCTTTTTTATTAAAGTCGCTTTTGATCTGCGTGGTGGATATTTCCTTGGTTCTTGGGAAGTACACGACTTCGCAGAGCTGGCTCATGAAGTCGAATTTTCCGGCCCAGTCGCAGCCCATTACGAAGATGTCTACGTGGTACATTTTAGCGTCTTCTACTTTTTGGTCCCACGATTTCTCCGGTATCACTAGGTCAACGTAGCGGATGGACTCGAGGAGTTGTTTGCGCTCTTCGTATTTGAAGTAGCACTTTTTGTGCTTGCATTTTTCGTTAAAATCATCCTCCGAGAGGGCTACAATGAGGTAGTCGCCCAGTTCTCTGGCACGGCGCAGCAGGTTGATATGGCCGTAGTGCAGCAGGTCAAAGGTCCCGTAAGTGATGATTCTTTTCATTTTAAAGCCTCCGATTTTAAGTACAACATAGAATATACTATATGCCCCCGCGCGGCGCACAGATTTTTGCGGATTTTCACCTTATCACCCTCCAGTACCCGCCTTTGTCGGGCCCGACGCGTTCGATGAGGCCTTTGGATTTGAGTTTGGATATCCTGTCTTTTGTGGCGGTTAGCCCTTTTGCAATTTTTTGGGCGATATTTGGAATGGAAATCTCGTTGTTTTCTTCCATCAGGCCTAAAATCAGGCTATCGAGTTCTTCTATTTTCAAGCCGGTTTTCAGGCCGGTGTTTTCTGCACTTTCGGCGTTTTTCTCCGAACTTTCGGCATTGTTCAAGACCGGCTTGAACTCGGCCTTATCGAAATCTTTCTTTGGTATCGCCACGCTCCCTACCCTCCAATGGCTTTTTTGATGTATTCGTGTATCTTTTTGCCGCACGAGCCGTCGGTGTTGCTGGCTTGGCGGGGGGCGGACGCTGCCTGGTTGTCGTAGAGGGCATCCGGGCCTCTGTGGCCGTTGGCTGTCAGCTTTTGGAGGGCCTCGTCAGTTAAGGCTATCCCCTCCCCGCGCAGCTGCTTTGTTTTGGTGTCGTACTCTATGAGGCGGCTGGTTTTTCCGGTGTGGGCGTATATTTTGCTTCCGATTTGTTTGGGCCCGAAATAGTTAAACGCCAAAATCTCTTCGCCCTTATAGCCGCACTCGCCCGAAAACTCCTCCGCTGCTTCCATGCGCCCGCCTTCGACGTTGATCTTAAGCGCCATGTTGGCCTGATACGGGAAGAGCCAGAGTTCGCCGTCCCAATAGTTTATACCGGCAAAGCTGAAAACCTTGCCGGGATCGAACCCGGCAGGGTAATTGTTGTACACGGTGCATTCTCCGGTATCCGGGTTCCACCTGACTATGGGCCCGGTAAAGCGCGGCTTGAGCCAGTAATTCCCGCCGTCGCAGCAGATTTGCGAATACTTCTGCCCCTTGGGCCCAACCACGCGCATCTCCGAAACGCACCTGTCCATATCAAAAATTACTACGGCGTTGGCATTGAGGGCGGGCAGGAATATCTTATTTACCGAGACGCAGCCGGCGGCCATGCAATATCCGTCGCCGTCTGATATTTTTTCAAGGGGCCCGGCCCAGTCCGAGAAACACTCCATCGCGCCGCTTTCGGTATCGAGCCTCACAATCGCCGGATATGCGAAACCGGTAAAAAATATGTACTTCCCGTACGGCACCGTCATAGCGAATTTGCCCTTCGCCCTGTAGTCCTCACTGTTCCCGGTTTTCGGATCCGGCAGGCCTATCTTCTCAAAAGTCTTGGCCTTCATATCGTATACGGCGATTTCATCCGCCATATTGGGGGTAAAATACAATTTCCCGCCGTGTTCGGCAATCTTGCCGTACAGCCCCCACCTGTGCATTGCCTCACCCGGAAAGCTGCCCATATACTCCGCGGCCCAAGTCTGCTTGTCCATCTTAAAGAGCGCGTTGAAGTTGTGCGCGGTAAACCAGAAGTTATCGCCGCTGTCGTGTATATCCACAAACAGCAAATTGCGGTAGTTTTCGTTTTTGGGGCTGATGACCGTATTCTGCAGCGTTATGGGCTTGCCGGTAAAGCCGTACATCTGAAACACGCTGCCGCCGTCGCCGTAGTATTCGTCGCTCCAGGCTATTGCCCTGTGTAAATCGGGCGTGTCGTCGAAGATGCCCGCGCCGCTGTTTTTGTACTCGTCCACCAGTTCGCGGTATTCGTTTAGCCTTGGGGAGTTCCAGGCTTTGAGCTCGGTTTCTATGGACGGGTGCGGCCGCCACCAGAGTACCGCGTCGCCGCGTTTGGCGAAACTGCTCATCAGGCCGCGCATTTTGGTAATGATGTCCCTCTTTGGGTCGCGGAAGTTTACAAGGTGCGTGTTGTAGAGGATCACCTTTTTACCCCTTGTCAGGCCGCTCCACTCCGGCGGCAGGGCGCACTCCTCTTTTTTGGTGTTTACCACCTTGTCGACCTTGGGCGAGCCAAGGCCCGCGAGCTTGGCCGGGTTTATATCCTTTGCGTAAACCGCGGCGTGCTTTTCTGACTGGACGATCACCTTGTCGGCGTACTGGGACACGTACACGAGCATCTTGTACGGCTCCGAATCCTTAGACGCCGCGATGACGGAGGCGTCTCCGGCCACCCCGTAGTAAGGGAGGTAGACGAGCATGCCGGTGTACTTTTTCAGGCTGTACGAGTGGTACCGGGGGTCTATGGGCGCTACCTTGCGGTACCCGTCGTATGGGTCGTTGATGTATATCGCGTCGGGCAGCCTCTCGCTCAGGCTGTACTCGCCGTAGTGCGTTACGGGCACGTATGGCGGCAGGAGATCCGCGTCTGTTGTAAGGTCTGCGGACAGCGTTCCGTCGGTCTGGGGGGAGCGGTATGGCAGCGGCACCACGAACACATCGCAGGCGGGGTCGTCTTTCGCGGCGAGCCAGATGCTCTCCATCGAGTCCCATGTGCTTGCCCTGTACGGCATGAATACGACCTCTTTTTTTTCGCGTTTCGCCCTCACCCGCTTATACGCCGCGACCGTGTCTATGAACTTGCGCGTTTCGGCTGTTATGCGGGGCGCGTTCCTCAGAGGCGCGAGGTCTTCGCCAAAGCGCTCGTTTAAGAGCGCGGTGTAGAACTCCGACGCAAGCAGCGCGCGAATGGGGTCCTGTTTCAGGGTGCCGTCGAGCGCGCGGGCCTTTTTGTGGGGCGGCGCGGACGAGGCTGGCAGCGCGAGTATGTTTGACGCGATGAAACAAACGTGCTTGCATAGGTCGCGGGTTGTCATCTGGTAGTGGCTGAGCGTGCCGCCGTCCCAGTCTGTGAGGAAGTAGCTCTCGGCGGCGCAGATCCCCATCGTGTTAGACACCGCGTAGAACCACCGGCAGAAGCACGTATCCTCAGAATATTTGAGGTTTTCGGGGAAGTGCATGCCGAACTGTTTTATCAGGCTCGCGCGGAAGAGCTTGCCTATCGCGTAGTTGTCGGACGCGACGAGTACGCTTGGCTCCGAGAGGCCGTCGAGATTGATCTTCGTGAGGTCTTCTGTGAGTGTCTGGAACGCGGCCGCGGTTGACCGCTGCGAAATTTTGGGTATGACCACCGCGTCGCACCCGCCCGCCCTCGCTACCCTGAGCGACTCCGCGAGTATGCCCTCCGACACCATGTCGTCGCTGTCTACGAACATTATGTACTCGCCCGCGGCCAGGGCTATCCCGGCGTTGCGCGGGGCCGAGGCGCAGCCGGAGTTCCGCTCTAACCGGTGAAAGCGGTAGTTTTTAATCTTGGGGTACGCGCTTACGGCGTCTGTGTTTTCCGTAGAGCAATCGTCTACGACTATCACCTCGTAGAGGTCCTGCGGCAGGGTGTTGACCGCTATGGAGTCGAGGCACATTGTGAGCAGCCGCGCACGGTTGTAGTGCGGTATGATCACCGAGATCGCCGGCCCCGCGCCCCTTTCCCATGCGTCAACCGCGGCGCCGTCTGCGGCCTTATTGCCCGCGCCGGCGCACGGCGATGTTTTCAGGTAGAACCCAATCATCTCATCCCGGCTGCCGAAGCAGCGCCACGTGCCGCCGTACTTGAGCTTCACCGACATAAGGCCGTGCTCTTCGCCCCTGTGCCTGTAGGCCATCTCGATAACCGGCTCCATTTGGGGCGTAAAGAACGTCTCCGAGACGGTCCGGCCGTTTTCGTCCACAACCTTCTCGCAGGAGAGGAACCCGCGGCAGTCGTACACGGAGTATTTCTCCCTCTTCGTTTCGGGGTCGGGGAGCCTGTCTACTCGCACCTGCCCTGTTTCGCCGCCTGCCGCCGGGGCGTTTTGGAAGAAGTCGTAGGCGTTTTCGTACTCATTTTCGGTTAGGCCGTACATAGCGGCGGTCCTGCGCAGGGCGGGGTTGTAGCACGTGGTTATGATTTTGGGCTCGCCGCCGGTTTTGCGGCGGTTGTAGTAGTCTGTGAAGAACCGCTCCGCAACGCCGTCGCGCGCGTCAAGGTTCTGCTGCCTGACGAACGCGCCGTAGAGCGTCTTTTGCGGGTTTTCGGAAAACATGGCCAGTTCGGGGAACATGACGCCCGGAACCAGAGCGCCAAACAGCGCGTCGTCGTCCGCGCCGGCGGCCTGAACCGGCGCGTCGGGCAACGCGGCGTCTTGGGAGCAGGCGGTGAACGAGGCCGCGGCGACCTCGCGGGCGATCTCGGCGCGCAGCTGCGGGCGCGCGGCAAAATCCAGCTTCCGCAGCCCCTTGTTAGGCGAGGCCGGCGACGAGTCTATCTCGAAGAACTCCCCATCGGCATAGAACCTGCTCCGCGCCTCAAATAGCACCACCGGGGTATCGGCAGGCGGAACGGCGAAGGTGACGCCCGTGCCGCCGCTCTGCCGCCGGAGGTACTCCGTAACGGCAGCGGCATTGAGCGTGCAGCCGCCCTGGGCGTACCGCACAAGCCCGTTGGCGTGGATCTCCTGCTCGAGGAACGCGGTCTTGTAACGGTCTCCCACCGACAACCCGTAGCGCAGGTAGCCGGGCTTTACTTGGCCCAGTATATCGCAGTACTCCGAGAAGGGGGAAAATATCTCTTTCTCGACGATGCTGATCATCACCCACGCAGGCGCCGCCGGGTACCGCACCGCAGCCTTGAGCGCCCGCTCGAGCGCGGCATCGAACGCGGCGGCGAGGGCAGCGCCCACCCCGCGCACGGTCACAGCCTGCCGCGCACCGCAGCTAAACGAGATAAACACCTTCTGCGCGGCGCCGGGCAGCCCGGCAAACCCGTCTGCCGCACCCGCAAACAGGGACGAGGCGATATTTGTAAATTCGGAGCGGATATCGGTCATATTGGTAATATACATCATGGGGGCAATAGTAACAAAAAAAGGGCGGGCAGCATTTGACGTTGATCTTGACCTTGACTTTGACTTTGACTTTAAAAGACTATGGGAAAATGTTTTGTCGGTGCATTGAGCCAATGCCATCCCATGGTATGGGGGAAAAGAGGCGGCTTGCTGTGCCGGCGGGAGCATGCAAACCATGCATTCACATCTCGGCCGCAGAACCATCAGCGCCAACATAGCTACTCGCCGCCCGGCATGAAAGACGGTTGGCTTCTACGGTACGCGGACAAATCAAAACACCACGCCCGGGCGTGGGCCGTGCCGCGTACCGACTGTTCCAAACTTTACTATACGAACCGGGTATTGCAACCGTGAGCGAATGATTCGGCGGCCGAGCTTTTAATGCAAGTGATTACATGCTCCCGCCGGTGCCGCAAGGGGCCTCTTTTCCCCCATATACGGTATCGCATCGGCTCAATGAGGCGACAAAACATTATCCCATAAGAATTTGACTTTGATTTTAGCTACGCTAAATTCCCATTTACCCCACAAAAAAAAGACGGGCCCAAAAGGGCCCGCCCTGTTTACTGCGCTTCCGCGTCTGTTGGCATTCAGCGGAGCAGCTGGAGAACGCTCTGCGGGGCCTGGTTGGCCTGCGCGAGCATCGCCTGCGACGCCTGCTGGAGGATGGTGTTCTTCGTGAACGTCATCACTTCCTTCGCCATGTCCACGTCGCGGATGCGGCTCTCGGCGGCCTGCAGGTTCTCGGCGGCCACGTCGAGGTTCTTGATCGTGTACTCGAGGCGGTTCTGGATCGCACCGAGAGAGCTGCGCTGCGCCGATATCTTGTCGAGAGCGTTGTTCACGGTCTCGATGGCCGTCGCCGCGCCCATCTTGGTGGAAACGTCGACCTCGCTGATACCGAGCGCCTTCGACCTCATGTCGCCCATCGAAACGAACATCGTCTGGCCGCTGTTCGCGCCGATCTGGCTCATGATCGAGTCGTTCAGATTGCTCGAGGCGGCACTATACTCCGAGAAGACGAACGTGAAGCTGTCGGTTACCTTCATGTCGTTGAAGTTGGTCGCGAGCACCGCGTCGGTATCTTTCGAGAACTGAACGCTGGTACCGCCGTTGGCAAACGTTACGCTGGCGGCGAGGCCGGACTTGCCGGCGTCTACGGCGGCTTTGCTCGTGATGACGCTGCCGGCTTTGAGTTCAATTTCGGCTTTTAAGTCGGTACCTTTCGCCAAAATACTGTCCTGCTCGAGATTGACTTCTTTCAGTGCTTGACCGCCGACACCAATATCCGCCGCGAGTGTGACGCTGCCCTGCTTAATTGTAATCTCTCCGGTGTTGGTGCCGTTCTCCAAGACAGTGCCATCGCCAAGAATGAACGTCGCGCCTGCCGCTACCACTTCACCTCCGACCAGAAGATTAGAGCCGCTTATCTTCAGCTCCACCTGCGTATTGCCGATATCTAATTTAAAACCGGTCGTGCCTACTGTGAAAGTACTGTCAACAGACAGGACAGAGCCTTTACCCAATGTGGTAAACTTACTCTCGTCAGCAGTAGTACCGGTACCAATGGTGACGGCGCCGGATATTATATAACCACTGCTTGCGCCGATTTTATAGCTACCGCTGCCAACGATGCTGTTCATCTTGCCAAGCTGATCCGCGGTAAGCACGGTACCGGCAGCATCGGCCTTTTTAAAATCATACTCAACACCGTTCTTGCCAACCATCTTATAGTCTGTGAAATCAAACAGCGCCTCGCCGGCGGAGTTAAACGTCTGCTTGCTCTTGAGCAGCATAAACGCGCCGTCGAGCGCCCAGTTCTTGCTTTCCCCTACTACCTTCTGCAAACCCTGCACCTGATCCGAGCCGATGCCCACCGTACCGGAGTTGGCGTTGAGCTTGAACGTGCCGGCTACCTCTTCCACAACGCCTCTGGCCGAACCGTCGAGCAGCGTCCTCGTATTGAACTCGGTAGTGTTGCCGATGCGGTCTACCTCAGACTTGAGCTGCTTGATTTCGTTCTGGAGTTCGGCGCGGTCGGAGTTTGTGTATGTGTCGTTTGCCGCCTGTACCGCGAGCTCGCGCATTCTCTGCATTATGGAGTGGGTCTCGCCCAGCGCGCCTTCGGCGGTTTGTATTAAGGATATAGTGTCCGACGCGTTCCTCGAGGCCATGTTTGTGCCGCGAATCTGCGCCCGCATCTTCTCGGAGATAGCAAGGCCCGCGGCGTCGTCGCCGGCATGGTTGATCCTAATGCCGCTCGCGAGCTTCTCCATAGACTTCGCGCCTTCGAGAGCGCTCCCGGCCAGCTGGCGGTGTGAATTAATCGCCAGCATGTTGTTGTTAATACGCATACTTCCTCCTTGTAAAGGGTTATAATAGCGGCATCCTGCCGCACACTGTTTGGTTTCTCAATACCTTACAACGCCGGTTTCTCAAGCCGGCATAGCCCGTGGGTTCTCAAGCCACTGGCACTTCCTTTAATTTATCGACAGAAACCAGATTATCTTTAGGAATTTTTTTCCCCATGGATGGGAAAATTTTGCCATGTGCTTGAAAATTATGGGGTTACGGGGGGATGGCGGAGGAAAAATTTGCCGGGGGGCGGGTGGTAAATCCCCATTTACCCGCAACAAAAAAAAAGACGGGCCGCGAGGGCCCGTCCTGTACTGCGGTACATCTACCGTTGCGCTTAGCGGAGCAGCTGGAGAACGCTCTGCGGGGCCTGGTTGGCCTGCGCGAGCATCGCCTGCGACGCCTGCTGAAGAATGTTGTTCTTCGTGTACGTCATCACCTCGCGGGCCATGTCCACGTCGCGGATCCGGCTCTCGGCGGCCTGCAGGTTCTCGGCGGCCGTGTCCAGGTTCTTGATCGTGTGCTCAAGGCGGTTCTGTATGGCACCGAGCGAGCTGCGCTGCGCCGATACCTTGGCAAGCGCGTTGTTCACCGTCTCGATCGCCGTGGCCGCGCCCATCTTCGTGGAGACGTCAACCTCGTTCACGCCAAGAGCCTTCGCCCTCATGTCGCCCATCGATACGAACATCGTCTGACCGCTGTTCGCGCCTATCTGCGCCATGATAGAGTCGTTCAGGTTGCTCGAGGCAGCCTCGTACTTCGAGAAGACGTACGTGAAGCTGTCGGTCACCTTCATGTCTTCGAAGTTGGTCTCGATAACCGCCTCGGCCTTCTTCGAGAACTGAATCTTGCCCGCGTCAAAGGTTATGCTGCCGGCGAGACCTGACTTGTCGGCGTCTATGGCGGCTTTGCTTGTGATGACGCTGCCGACGCCGAGGGTAACAGCCGCTTTGGTTACGGTACCCTTCGCCAGGATACTGTCCTGCTTGAGATCAAAATTGGCCATTTGAGCCGTAGTAGTATCCGCCGCGAGCTTAACGTTGCCCTGGATAATTGTAATTGTTCCGGCAGTCGCATCGTCGTTCTTCAAGACAGTACCGTCGCCAAGAACAAACGTCGCGCCTTTCGCTATCACTTCATCGTTGACCTTAAGGTTTCCGCCGTCAAGCTCTAACTTTACCTGTGTATTGCCAATATCCAGTTTAAACGTCGTAGTCACTTCGAAAGTACTGTCAACAGACAAGACGGTACCCTTACCCAGTGTGCCAACATTAGCCTGAGTAACCGAAGTGCCGGTACCCGTAGTGATGGCACCTTTTATCGTGACACCAGCACTATCAAGCGTATAGCTGCCGGTGCCAACGATGCTGCTGCCCATCGTGTCAAGGTCAGCCTGCTTAAGGTTAGTTGCAGGAATGCCGGCATCCTTAAAGTTATACTCAACGCCGTTCTTGCCAACCAGCTTGTAGTCGGTAAAATCGAACTTCGCCTCAACATCGGTAGATCCGCTTTTAACGTCAAACGTCTGCTTGGCCTTGAGCAGCATGAACGCGCCGTCAAACGCGAAGTTTTTGTCTTCGCCGACGACCTTCTGCAGGTTCTGCACCTGGTCCGCGCCAATGCCCACCGTGCCGGAGTTCGCGTTCAGCTTGAACGTAGCCGCTACTTCTTCCGCGACGCCCGTGGCCGAGCCTTCGAGCAGCTTCTTCGTGTTGAACTCGGTAGTGTTGCCGATACGGTCGATTTCCGACTTGAGCTGCCTTACTTCGTTCTGAAGCTCGGCGCGGTCGGAGTCGGTGTTCGTGTCGTTGGCGGCCTGTACGGAGAGCTCGCGCATTCTCTGTATAATAGAGTGCGTTTCACTCAGCGCGCCTTCGGCGGTCTGGATGAGGGAGATTGTGTCCGACGAGTTTCTCGAGGCCATGCTGATGCCGCGAATCTGCCCGCGCATTTTTTCGGAAATCGCCAAGCCCGCCGCGTCGTCGCCGGCGCGGTTGATGCGGAATCCGCTGGAGAGTTTTTCCATCGATTTGGAACCGTCGAGCTGGCTGACGGCCATCTGCCTGTGGCTGTTGATGGCTTGCAGATTGTTGTTGATACGCATACTTCCTCCTTGAAAGGGTTTTTATAAGGTGACGGTATCCCTACCGCCGGTTTCTCATTTTCTCTTTCCGGTCCTTCGGGTCCCTCTCACAGGCCCCGCTGAACCGCTCTCATTGATATTATCGACCTTTTTTTTTCGGGACATTAGGACTTTTTTGCCTATTTGATGGGAAAAATTTGCCGAAACCGGCCTTTTTTACCGTTTTTTGATGGTTGGGAAATGGGAAAATTTTGCCGGGCTGGAAATTGGGGGGTGACGGTGTGATTGATATACGGTTTTGTAGGGGCGACCGTCCCCGGTCGCCCGTGCCGGAATTACGATATTGTGGTTTATCGTTGTGATGGATATACGGTTTCGACGGAAACAAAACGGTTTTGTAGGGGCGATCGTCCCCGATCGCCCGCCGGAATTACGATATTGCGTTTGATTTCAACGTATAACGCAATCCCGGCATCGCGGGGCGTTGCACGCAACGCCCCTATGTTGGATTGTTGGTGTATTTTGCGGAATATTGTAATCCATGCGTTGGCGGGCGACCGGGGACGGTCGCCCCTACAAAATCGTTTTATTTATCATCCATTATACCGATAAAATTACATTTACCGCACCCATAAAAATAATTCAAAAAATTTGAT
>Ga0209755_10000601_pt1 | contig 64328 bp, 50 predicted proteins | sample TergutCo191P1_FD_187301 | JGI IMG/M metagenome (GOLD analysis project Ga0209755, IMG submission 187301) | Cornitermes sp. P1 segment gut microbial communities from Petit-Saut dam, French Guiana - Co191P1 (SPAdes) (version 2) | ecosystem: Host-associated > Arthropoda: Insects > Digestive system...
GAAGAATAAGAAAAAGCATACTGAAAAATACCGCGTTCATGGATTGATTAACCGCCAAAAGTCCCGGCTGCGGATAATACACAAATAAAAACCATTCCATTTCAGGAATTGAGCTTATAAGGAATATTTTATTGTCTAAAACAAAACTTAAGTTTTCCCCTTCGGCAAGAGTGTGGGCTATCTCAAGAATCTGTGCCCCGTTTTCACCCATGTAATCGTCAAGACGCACTTTATTAAAAACAAGCTCGTAATTTGCGGCTGATGTAATTTCATTGAATTTGTTAAATGTATATGGCGTGATATTTTCGTTAAAATCCTTGTAAGCGTTGATAATAAAATCGGAGAACTCAGTCAAGTCAATTCCTGTACCTAACATTCCAAGAGGATATCTCATGCCGTTTTCCTCTTTATGAAAGACAGGAATGTTAACCCAAAGATTTATTTGCTCCATGTGGGGATTATAATTGATATTAAAGTTGTATCGTTCTGTTTTGTAAAGCGTTAAATTATACCAATAGGATTCAGGATCATCGGGATCGACTATGTAAGGTTCATTGCCGGAAGAATAAAATATTTTATCCACATCATTAACCCAAAAAACTACTTTCAGATTAAAATGCTCCTGATATTCATAAAATTCAACACGCGCCGAAGCTTCCAGTTCGGGATCATGAGGATTTAAAAAGTATTGACGGATTACAGGAGTATCCGCCAATTTACGCACAAGGGCTAGTTCGCTGTTTACTATGGAAGCCAGTCTAAGCTGGATTGTCTCAGAGGCGAGTGAAAGCTGCTGCCCGATGAAGGAATGGTTTAATTGACGCGCGGAGATTATATACGCTGTAATGGATATTAAAGCAATAAGCAGGTAAAAAATAAGAGAAAATATAATAAACGGTTTTTTACTTGTTCTCATGTTTTAACACCCTATCGTAAAATTGTATAATCATTCCAAAGGAAGCGCAACAAGCGCAATAATGAGGAATTAGGGACGAAAAATGATAAAACCTGCTTAAAACTGATAAAAAAAATTTACAAGAGGTTCGGTTTTGTTCGTGATGGTTAGTGGTAAAAATTCTTCAGAATGAAAACCAGACGAATACTGATGTCCTATATTCTTTGATCCCCATTGATGAATTCAAGGCTTTAATGGGTGTTGACGACAGAGACGATAAAACCGCCCGATGATTGGCAATGACTATAACGAAGGAATAGCCTGAGTATTACTTCTTGGACAGCCCCAACGCATATTGTTATATCATAAACCGAATAAAACAGGACACTGGTCACGCTCATTCTATTTTTTTGGATTGGTTTAAACCTGCCCGGCGAGGAAGGCGGTGTCTTCCGCGTCTATTTGTCTGCCGTATAATGTTTCAAACAAAAAGCGCGTGTCTTCGGGTTCTATTTGCATGAAACGGCAGCCGAAGTAGCCTGCTGTTTTATCTTTAAAGCGGCGTACAATTTTCGCGACTATGTTGATTTTTCTGTTCGGCACTTCGACGGTGACAGTTAACTCCGAATCAATTAAAAGCGTCGACATTAAAGCGGCGCCCAGCGGACAGGCAAAAAGCAGTCCCGACGCGCTGATGTCCAGTATCCTTCCCGAAAACGGCTCGTTTTCCACTTTGCCGTGCTCAAAATATCCGTTTTCTTTAAGAGCGAAGGCAAGAACTTTTGCGTATTGATAAACATGATCAAGCACGCTGAAATCAAACGGAAGGCGTCCCTTTTTATCAATCCATATATGGATATATCCTATTACATATTCCTGAAATAAAATCGGCACCCACGCGTCGGAATAAATTCCGGCTTCAAATTTATGCTTTAAAAAACGCGCGCAGTTATCATCAAGAAAAGTTGTGCCGATTCCCGTAGTCTCAAGATAACGCTTAAATAGATCTTCTGTGATTATACGTTTTTTAGGATAAGGATCAACCTTTGGCAAAAATCCTACTGTCGACGGAATAAAAAGGGTCTTACCCGTTTCGGATACAATCCGCTCTTCTGTCGTTTCAGGTTTTCTTTCTTTAAAATTAATGATTTTATACCCGTCCGCAAACTTGCTTAGCAAGCCTTTAATCTGATTAATCAGCCCCGATAAATTTCTCGGATCAAGATTGCGTACCATATCTTCTGTCATTACGGTTTCATATTCCATTATCTTTGGGAATAACAGATTGTAGCGATCCCCTTTATAGGTGAAAATTATTTTCATATCGGCGGGAATACCGACCCTTAAAAAATTCCGGTCAAGGTTTTTATACAGTTTATCGGGCAGGCTGCATGTTATTAAATCATCCTTAACAGCCAGAATTTCCGTTGAAAAATCAACTACCTGTCCGCGGTAATTAAATAAAAGCGGCAATTTTATGTGCGGCTTAATTTTATTTAAAAGCTTTTCTGAGCGGAAAATTAAATCTTCTCCCGCAGGCCGTTCAAGAGTAAGAGCGTATTCCTTCCCGTCTTTTACATACATTACGTCCAGTTTTTCTTCGAATATTGCTTTAAAAAGAAATTCCTTTTCAATTCTTCCTACCGGTGTAGCCATTTAAAAAAACCTCTCATACGGATATAAATTATTTCTGTGAATACTTTCCTGATTCTCGATAACTCTGCTTACAGGATCGTCAAAATATAAATCTTCAAAAACCCAGTTGCCGGTCTGCGTAATCTGTCCATCGCCGCTTTCGATATTTCTTACCGCATATCTTATATAAAGTTCTCCCGTCATTCCCATATCGCGCCCGGTAAATCGTACTAAAAATGAAACCGAGCCGTCAGCTTCATTCCTTCCGCCGCCGATTCTGAAACCCGCGGGAGCAATGACACCTAACTGTGACAGATAACTATTCACGCGCGCGGGATTAACCGATGAAAACGCCGGATGATCCGCTCTTCCTGAAAGCAGCCCTGTGCAAATTGAGTTCGCGTAAAAATAGGAAGCGTCAGAAGCGTTTCCCCTGCCGAGCGCGCCGATTACAATGTCTTCGGGGTACCTTGGGGATTCGCCCCTTTCGGGCCTTAGCACAATCTCGGGAATCGAACCCCTCGAGAAATCTTCCTCATACCCTTGAGATGTGGCAAGCACGGGAACTAACGCAAATATACACAAATATATTAATTTATTCATGTTATACTTATATTCTAGCAAAAAAAATTTATTTTTTCTATAATATATGTACAAATGATAAAATCCGTGGAAGCATCCTTAAACGAAGATTATACCTGCCCTGTAAGAGATGTTTTATGGGGACACATATATATGACCGGTTCTATGGCAATGCTTACAGAGTCCGCTCCTTTTATGCGGCTTACCCGTATTATGCAGCTTGGCCCTGTCTACCTTGTCTATCCCGGCGCGACGCATACAAGAGCAAGTCATTCTATCGGCGTTTATCATCTTGGAAGACGGCTGCTTCAGAATCTTTCGCAGAGAGGAGCGTCCGACTACCTTACCCGTCAGGGAGTTAAATCGTTTCTTGCGGCCTGCCTGCTGCACGATCTAGGTCATTTCCCTTACACACATTCGCTTAAGGAGCTGCCGCTTTTCTCGCATGAAAAACTTTCAGGCGGCATTATTTTATCCGAGCCTGTAAAGAGCCTTATCGGAGCCGCGGGAGCGGATCCGGAGTTTACCGCGGCGATTATCGATAAGGAAATAACTGTAAATGACGCTGAGCTGAAATTTTACAGGAAGCTTCTTTCAGGCGCACTAGACCCGGATAAACTCGATTACTTAAACCGCGATGCCCGCTATTGCGGGGTTCCGTACGGAGCGCAGGATGTCGATTTTATCTTTTCAAGATTAAATCCTGATATAAATCGCGGCGTGGATATTGATTCGCGCCTGATTCCCAATGTTGAATCCGTGCTTTTTTCTAAATATTTGATGTATCGCACTGTTTACTGGCACCGTCAAGTACGCGCAGCGACTGCAATGGTTAAAAAAGCTCTGATAAAAAGCCTTGAATCCGGAGTTATAAAAGGAGAAGACCTGTACAACATCGATGATTACAGCCTTTTCGCGCTAATGGGACAGAAAACCGGCGGTTCTCTGATTGAATCGGTACAGGAAGGAAGAATTTACGCCGCCGCTTTCGAAAATTCCGCCGATTTTAATGAATTTAACGAAAATTCGCAAAATAATAATGATCTGCCCTTTAATATATCCGATGTCAGAGATATCCGTAAAAGAGCCGAGTATGAGGAAAGACTGGCTGAAAAACTGCGGGCTTCTGGTAATAAAGAGCTTGCGGAAATCACCGGGGAGGATATAATTATTGATATACCTGAACCTGTATCATTTGAAACAGGTCTTTATGTAACAGACGAGTATAAAAACTTCGGCGAAAGTTCAAGCGCTTTTAAGGCGGAAACGGTAAATGCGTTTATTAAAACCTTATACACAATCAGGATATTTATAAATCAAAAATATTACAAAACACTAAAGACAATAACGAAAAACTATAGTATATTAGATAAAGAGAGCTGGAGGTTATAATGGATATTCATAATACTAATGAAGATTTGGTTTTCAGTACGGTACAGTTGGTTTTTGATTCAATTCAGGAAAGCGGTAATATCGAAAATTACTGCCTCTGTTATCAATGCCGTATAGACACTATTTGCTATACTCTCAACCGGATTGAACCGCACTATATAGTATCAAACCGCGGTTTTACCAGAATTGAGCCGACCAGCATTAAACGCCAGCAGATCGAGGCTGATATAACCACGCTCATTTACAAGGGTATTCGTCTTGTGAACCATAACCAGCGGCCGACAGCTCCCCATGACGGAACCGCTGTTATCGTGCCGAAAATTGACAGTCCTATGTATGACATCCCGACTATCGCGGGGCGTATTTTTAACGGCATTAGTTTTGAGCCGATTACAGGCATTGAGATAAGCCTTTACTGCGACGGTGAATTAGCCGTTATGAGAAATTCCAACTGGCAGAATCCTTTTAAGCTTGTTCCGAGTACGCCGGGTGCGTTCAGTTTCTGGCCGCTTCCTCTGCCGGCAAACGCGCCTGATATTGTAAAGGATTTTAAATTTTCGGTTAGAATTAATTCTCCCGATTACGAGCCTGTTATCCATTTTTTCAATATTTCGGCTACCAGCAAGTTCCATAATCCGCAGTCCTATGCGCTTAACAGGACATACAAACTTCCGGATTTATATATCTTTCCGCCAGTTGCCGGGGAAGAGAAATTTCAAAGGTATGTTGTAGGCGAAGTGGAAAGCGCCAGCTGACAGGCTTTAATCGCGCGTTTTTCGCTGTTAACTGCGAAATCTCTGTATTTTTAACTATCTAATTCCCGTGCCCTGTATTATAATAATTTAAAAATATTATAGGAGTATTATTATGAAGAAATGGGTTTGTTCTGTCTGCGGATATGTTCATACAGGAGACAGCGCCCCCGAGGCCTGTCCAACATGCAAAGCTCCCTCATCCAAATTTAAAGAACAGTCCGCCGCGGGCGGTTTTGCGGCTGAGCATGTTGTCGGCGTCGCAAAAGGAGTCGACGCGGATATTGTAAAAGATTTACAGGCGCATTTTAACGGCGAATGTTGTGAAGTGGGAATGTACCTCGCGATGAGCCGTGTCGCCGAGCGCGAAGGTTATCCCGAAGTCGCGGACGCTTTTGCACGCTACGCCTACGAAGAAGCGGAGCACGCGGCGAAATTCGCGGAGCTGTTAGGTGAAGTAATCACAGACAGCACAAAGAAAAATTTAGAAATGAGAATTGACGCCGAACACGGAGCCTGCGCAGGAAAAACCGATATTGCAAAAAGAGCCAAGGATAAAGGCCTTGACGCTATACACGACACAGTGCATGAAATGGCCCGTGACGAAGCGCGCCATTGTAACGGGTTTAAAGGTTTACTAAAAAGGTATTTCTAAAAAAGTTCTATCTGTAAGGATAAAATCCACTCCGGGAGCGGCAGCCACGCTGTTATCTTCGAATATAAAAACAGCGCCTGCTTCCGGAAATGATTCTAACAGAGCTTTTCCTTTCTCGTAGCCAAGCACAAAAACAGCGGTAGACAGGGCATCGGCGTCCATAGAATTTTCCGCAATAATTGAGACGGAGACAAGACCGTTTTGAACAGGATACCCCCTGCCTTCGTTTAATAAAGAGTTAAAAATGTGGTGGTAGTGCGTTCCGTCTTTTGTAAAGTATCGTTCATAAATGCCGGAAGTCACGACAGTTATTTTATCGCCTGCCGCGCTCTTTGGAAGGTTAAATAAAGAAGCTGATTGAATAAACTGTATAAATCCTATTATCTCTCCGCGGATAATATCAGGTTTTTGAATGCCTACTCTCCACGGGCTTCTGTCTCTTTTTGTTCCGAGAATTACAATGTTTCCTCCGAGATCGATTAATGCGCGGCTTACTCCCGCGTTTTTCGCTGTTATTAACGCGGCATCGGCGGCATAACCTTTCGCTATTGCCCCAAGATCGAGAGCCATTCCGCGCTGTGTAAGAAAAACGCTGAGATTATCCGCGTCCAGCTCAACGTTACGCCAATTAACAAGCGGCAGCGCCTGATCTATTTCATCCTGCGATGGAACGCGCGGCTGCGCTGAGCCGATGTCCCATAAATTTACCAACGGACCTACTGCCGGATCAAAAGCGCCGTCTGAAAGCTGCGCAAAATAAAGCGCGCGCTCAATTACTTTAAATGTCTCTTCGTTTACCCTAACAGGCGCTATTCCCGCGTTATTATTTATCCTGCTTATATCAGACGAAGGAATATTCACGCTCATCATATTTTCAATTTCGCGTATTCTTGAAAAGACCGCCTCATAAACGCTGTTTTTACCCTGTTCATAAAGCGTAACAGTGCAGACAGTTCCAAGCGCCAGCTCCGTGCGAAACGGCTCCGCCGGCTCGCAGGCTGTAATAAATAGTACGATGATTATCAGCCGCAAAGGCGCGGAGGAATTACAGCCCAAAACGTTTTGATAATTCTTTAAGATGGCTTCCAATGAATAACGCGCCGTATGTTGTCACAATGATGCCGATTGTTATTCCCATCGGCAGCATAAATGACATTCCCGATTCGCTTGCGAGGTTTTTAAAATCAAGTCCGAAAAAAGCTGTCACTAAAGATACCATCAGAATAATTCCGGCGATTACCCAGCGCCGCGTGGATATAACGCCCGGAACGGCGTTTAACTCAGATTGTTCTTCCTCGTCCGGTATTTCCAAAGAGATCCTTGCCATTAACGCGTTTTCAATTTCCGGCGCGGACAGAAAAAAGTCCTCTTTCATTACGGCTCGCGCGTTTTCATACTTTTGAATTTCATTGGAGCATTGTGAACAAAAGAAAGCATGAATACCCACCCGTATCTGGTTAAATAAATTCATGTCATCATCTTCATAAAACATATCAAGACATTTTTTACAATTCACTCTCCGCTCCTTTAACATTTTAACACATTATATTATAACTCAAATTCCGGACAAACGCTCCAGTTTTTCTCTTAATATAATCTTCGCCCTGAACACATGAGATTTTACGGTATTCACCGGGATTCCCGTAATGGATTCAATCTCCTGATACGAACGATCATAGAAAAAGAATAAATCGACGCAAATCCTGAACCGCTCGGGCAGCTCATTTACCGCAAGCCTTACAGCCTCTTTCGCCGCGCTGCGAAGCGCAAGTCTCTCAGGCGTTTCGCCGTGGTTGACAAGCTTTTCGGTATCTTCCTCCGCAAGGCTCTGATACTCCTTCCTCCTGTTTACCTCGTTCAACGCCGTGTTATACGCGATTTTGTAAAGCCATGTAGAAAATCTGCTTCTTCCCTCAAACCGGGAAAGGCTGCGGAACGCCTTGAGGAACACTTCCTGCGTAAAATCAGAAGCATCCTCGCCGTTACGGAAAAAACTTATGCCCATTCCGTAAACCGCTTTTTCATGCTGCCGGACCAAAAGACGAAACAAATCTTTCTGCCCAGAGACAATCTGCCCGACAATTACCTGATCGTTATACTCAATGTCACGGTCATTATCGGTTTCTAATCCGAACGATTCTGTTTCTTTCAGGCCTTCTTTCCGCTCATTCATTTCGCGTTACCGTTTGACCTCTTTTGTAAGAGATCAAACTAATTATGTAAAAGGCTAAAAGCCCTACACCCATTGACAGGGGAATGAGCCCGCCTAAAAGACCGTAGGATACTTCTTCCACGGCGACAGATAAAAATATTGTTAAAGTAATTCCAACGCTTGCCAATAAAAGGCCGGATAACAGGCTGAATGACTGAAGGTTAAATTCCGGTTTTGCATATAGCCCTGCTTTTATTAACAATGTTCTCCGCCTGTGATTCCATAAAAGATAGAAAAAAATCACAATTGAGCCCATAAAAATCCCCACAATGGGAATTATCGCGATGATTACTTTCGCTGCTTCTTCCATTATTACTTTGCTCCTGCCTCATCTTATAATGGTTTTTTATCTTCGTCTAGTTTAGACACTAAATTAAAAAGCAGGTTGCGAAAGGAAAAATAATTAAATCTGCGGAAATTAAAACGCTGAATCAAGCACTAATAAATCTTCGAAGAATATGGTTTCGATGCGCCCTAATCTTAATGCGGAATTAAAGATTCGCAAAATTTCTTTTTTCGCAGCATCTTCGTCAATCTGAATTAATGCCTGCGCGGGGAGGGACTGGAAATAATCTGTTGCAAGAATTCTAAAATCAATAACCCTTGCGGCTAGTTCTTCTGAAAACGCGATGTCAGAAGCGGAGTAGGGGAACACAACCGATAAGATTAAAATTGAAGAATTCGCAAGCGTAATACGAAGTCGTCCGAGTTCCGTAAATATGCGGATATCATCAGCTTGATATTGATTCCCGCGGTTAGCGCCGTCTGATGTCCGCCTGATGTCCGCCTGATTCTGATTTCCAAGTATTATTAAAGGCTCGCTTCCCTGTCTTACAAGACCGATAACAGTGCCGGCTATTAATATTAAAATTAATAAACCGGTTAAACAGAGAAGAACGGCATAAATAATTTGAGACGCTTTGCTGCCTGCAGGATGGAATAGTTTCATATATTAATATTCTTAGTTTGTTAAGTATTTCTTATGTTTAATTATTTGTCAATTAATGGAGGAATGCGCCGTGAGAGACTCGATTGGAAGCGTAAAATATTAATTAAATTTTTGCATGCGCTTTTAACCTGCCTGCTTCTTCGTGCTTCTTGAGTTCATGATTAGCATCTGCAGGCGGTTTTCTATGTTGGCGAAGCTTACATCCGGGTCGTAATCCAAAGGCAGAATCTGAATACCGGGGTAATGATCTTTTAATTTTTTTATGATTCCGCGTCCGCAGATATGATTGGGAAGGCAGCCGAAAGGCTGGAGTATTACAAATGAGCGGACTCCGTTTGCCGCGTAATGGAGAATATCGGCGGCGATTAGAAATGATTCGCCTGATAGTATCGAATGGTGCATTATGTGATCGCTTAGCTTCGCGACTTCATCAAGGGTTACATCGCTTTCGTAAAGAGGGTGCATTTTTGCTATTTTGTCCGTGTGTTTAACAGCTATATCCATAAATTTATTTCCGATTTTAGCGTATAACGTGTCGTATAACGAATGTTTTACCTTAAATTCATTTATCTCCGCGATTGTATGCTGAAGGAACAGATGGCGGTAAATGCCGTACATGCGCGGGAACATCACTTCCATTCCGTTTTTCTCAAGATATTTTTCCACTTCCTGATTCGATCCCGGATGAAAGGTAAGAAGATATTCGCCCTGTATTAAAACAGGCTCTCTTAGTTTTGACCTGTCATATTTTATTTTGCACATTTCTTTTATCGCTTTCTTAAACGGTTTGATGGTTCCGCTGATTCCGCCTTTGGCAAGGCCGTCTGTGATTTCTATAAACGCGTTTTCCGTTACTTTATCTGTTTCTCCCTTTACAAGCTCATACGGGCGTATCTTCCGCCTTAAATATTCAAGCGCGTCAGCCTGAGTGAGATTCCACACAACGTTTGCGTATGTTAACGGCGTAAAGTTCATTCCCGGATGCGCTTTTTTTAAATCAAATGTATCCGTTGTAATAACAGGCACCTGCGGAAAGCCCGCTTCGTCTAACGCTTTTCTTGTAAGCGGCATATAATTTGACAGGCGGCAGTCGCATAAAACTTTTGCTGTTCCGACTACCGTATTATCAGGATCATATTTTCCGCTTTTTAGCGCAAGGATCGCCTCTCCTATAACAATCTGGGCAGGCAGGCACATATCGTTATGCACATATTTTTTCCCCATCGCGATTGCGTCAGCTCCTCCCATCGGAAGAGGCTCCGTGCGGTAGCCTTTATTGAAAAGCGCGGCGCTTAAAACAAGGCAGAACGCCCTGCTTACATTCGGAATAAGTATTACTTTCCGCTTGTCTTTTTTTTCAAGCTTTACAGGATACGGATCGCCGAGCTGTTTTGTGTTATGTGCAACTTTCTTTCTTCGTATTGTCACTGTTTCGATAAAAGAGCGTACGCGTATGCGGAGAGGGCCCGCTATTTCGCTTTCATCCATTTTTAAGATTAAAGGAGATTTACCGGAAATTTCATCCATAATGCGCGCGATTTCGTCTGTGTAAACCGCGTCATGCCCGCAGCCGAAACTGAAGATATCAACATATTCAAGCGCCGGATGCCCTGCCGCGATTACCGCCCCCGATAAAAGTCTTGCGTGGTTATTGTTTGTAATTTCGATGCGTGATTTTGAAAGAGGAACCTTTTTAAGGTCAGGAAGTGAATCAAGGGTTAGAACAGGAATCCCCATGCTTGTAAAATACCGCGAGAGGTTGTGATTGATATGCTCGTCATATTGATAATGCCGTCCCGCGATCACAACCGCGAATTTTCCTTCGCGCTGCGTATCTTCGATTATTTTTCTGCCGTTATCTGTCATTACATTATTAAACTCGTTCAGCGCTTTCTCGCCCTGAGCGATAGCCGCAAGAACATGCTTTTCGTTTAAATTAAAAGTTTCCTTCATAAAACAGCAGAGCTGGAAATCCTGATCTCTTTTAGAAAACCAGTGGCAAACAGGCGTATCGAATGGAATGTTATGTTTTTCCTGCGGATTATTCGAGAATCTTACGGAAAGAGGATAGCCCTTTAAAACTGGGCATGTAAATGTGCTGAAGCGTTCAGGGTTATCAGGCGGAAGGCGGTTTATCTGCGGAAAGAAAATTCTGTCCACTTTTTTTTCTATTAAATCCTCTATGTGTCCGTGAACAAGTTTCGCGGGGAAGCATACTGTGTCGCTTGCTACAAACTGAATGCCTTTCTCGTAAAGCTGCCGCGAACTTTTCCGGGATACAATTATTTTAAAACCTAAAGACTGCCAGAAAACTTTCCAGAAAGGCATATTCCGCCAGAAATCAAGAACACGCGGAATCCCGATAGTAATATCTTTTGGCGGAAGAATTTCCGTATACTGATAATCTTTAAATAAAAGCTCCCCGCGGATTTTCATCATATCGGGGACAGAACTCATATGAAGCGTTCTTTTTTTTGCCTCGTCACGTAACGCAGGATCGCCGGGATCTCCTACTAGCTCCCCGCGTTCGCATCTGTTGCCTGTAACCCATGTTAAATCCGTATCCCACTGTTTTAACTGAGACTCCGCGCCGTAAGGAGACGCTTTCCGCGCCGGTTTATTAAAACGCACAAGAGTGCGGTTACAGTTATTGGCGCAGAACGGACATATAATGTTTGCTTCCTGCGTGTAACTGAAATCTTTAATAGCATCAAACCCGATAAAACGGGTGCGGTCAATTTTACCGTGAGGGGACGTAAATCCGTGTTCTTCAATATGCCGCTTTGTAAGGAGCGCGATACCGATGGCGCCCATCTCTCCCGGGAACGGAGCGCGCACAACGGATTTTCCAAGGTACTGTTCCAGCGCGCGCAGAACAGCGTCATTTTTTAACGTTCCTCCCTGCACGACAATTTTATCGCCTAACTGCGCTGGAGAGGAAATGCGCACAACTTTAGTAAAAACATTTTCCACTATCGATCTGCAGAGCCCCGCCATGATATCGTCTGCCTGTTTACCGTTTTTTTGTTCTGTGATAATTGTGCTGTTCATAAAAACCGTGCAGCGGCTTCCAAGGCGCGCCGGGCTTTTCGCGTTGAACGCGGCTTCGGCGATTTTATCGACAGGGATATTCAAAGTTTCGGCGAATGTTTCAAGAAACGATCCGCATCCCGAAGAACACGCTTCGTTAACTGTAATATTTGTTACGATGCCGTTGGAAATATTAATCGCTTTCATGTCCTGGCCGCCGATATCCAGTATAAAGCTGACGCCTGGAATATATTTCTGCGCGGCGGCCGCGTGAGCGACTGTTTCCACAGTGTGAAAATCCGCGCCTAACGCCTTGTCGAATAACAGCTCGCCGTATCCTGTTGTTCCTAACGCTATGATTTCAAGATCGATGCCTGCTTTAACGTATTTTTCGTGAATATCGATAAGAGCCTGTTTTATAACCTGAAGCGGCTCTCCTTTATTCGGGCTGTAAAAATAATCTACCACATTTTCATTTTCATCGATTAAAACAAATTTTGTCGTTGTAGAGCCGGCGTCAAGCCCCATATATGCGCGTAACGCCGGGCCTTTCTGCGGATCGGGGGCATCCCTTTTAATTGTCTGCATTTTATGGCGCGAATTAAAATCAAGGCGTTCATTTTCGCCGGAAAAAAAATTTATATTCTGTTCAAGCGAATTGCCTGCGATTATTTCACGGTACATTGAAAGGGTAGTAATGGCGGCGTCGGGGCTGAAGCTGCTGTATGTTTTTAAGCTTTCCTCGTCCTGAAACATTTCCTCGATGGACAGAGCAGCGCCATAGGCGATAAAAAGCTCGGCTTTCGGAGGAATGATAATGTCCTGTTCTTTTAAATTAAGGCGTTCCGCGAACACTCTGATTAATGCCGGATTAAAGGTTAAAGGTCCGCCTTCGAATACTACAGGCGGATGAATCTCAAGACCCTGAGCGAGTCCCCCGATCGTCTGTTTTGCGATTGCGTGAAATGTCGATAACGCGATGTCAGGCAATAACCCGCCCTGATTTAAAAGCGGCTGTATATCGGTTTTGGCAAAAACGCCGCAGCGCCCGGAAATATCGTAAACTTGAGTGCCTCTTGATGCAAGCGCGTTAAACTCTTCAATGGGGGTGCGCAAAAGCGACGCTACCTCGTCAATAAACGCGCCTGTTCCGCCTGCGCAGCTTCCGTTCATGCGCATGTCTCCGGCTGCAAGGCGGTTTGTAACAGTATCGTGATAAAAAAAGACGATTTTCGCGTCCTGTCCGCCTAATTCCACAGCGACACGCGCCTTTGGATAAAAAGTTCTGACTGCTATCGAGTTAGCGACGACTTCCTGAATATACGGAACATGCAGCATATCGGCGATGGCTCTTCCGCCGGAACCGCAAAAAGCCAGTTTATACTGTTCCTGCGGATAGGCGTTAAAAATTTCCTTAAGGAAATCACGCACCTTCTCGCTCTGGCACGCTCCATGCCGTTCATACCGTGAGTAAATTACATCTTTAGTTTTACTATGTATCACCACAGTTTTTACTGTAGTTGATCCTACATCAATGCCTATGTGTAACATGCGGAAATTACAATTTAACAAAAAATAAAAGATTTTTCAATAGTTAAAAATGGTTATTTTTTAAAGCGTCAAGAGCCCCCGCTAAGATGAAGCTTCGCGACAGCTCTTACAGCCCGTGCGGTTTCCTCAGAGATCCGGCAGCGTTTTGACATTTCTTTTGGATCGCTTGCGGCGATATTCACGATTGATTCATAAGCCTTCATAATTGAAGCGGCGCGTTTTTCTCCGATTCCTTCGACAGATTCTAAAATTGGAAAAAACAAATCTTTTGAACGAAGCTTTTGGTTTAAGCCTGTCGCGAAACGGTGACATTCATCGCGGACATGCTGCAAAACTTTTAACGCTTCTGACTGCCGTGATAAAACAAGCGGCTTTTTCGCTTCGGGAAACCATATTTCCTCTTCGCGTTTTGCAAGTCCTATGACAGAGCAGTCAAGCCCAAGTTCGTCAAGCACTCCTTTCGCCGCGTTTACCTGCCCTATGCCGCCGTCAATAAGTATTAAATCGGGAAGTTCTTTCCCTTCGCGTATCTGCCGTGAATACCTGCGTTTAACAGCCTCGCGCATTGAGGCGAAGTCGTCAACTTTTCCGATAACTGTGCGGAGTTTAAAATACCTGTAATTTTTTTTATCCGGAACTCCGTTTTTAAAAGAGATCAAAGACGCGACAGGATGCTTTCCGTCAAGCTGCGCAATATCAAACCCTTCGATTCTTTCAGGCCTCGCTTTAAGATTTAAAACTTTCGCAAGTTCATCTAACGCCGGGCCTGCTCCTCTTTCTTTTATCCTTTTTCGGATATCTTCCTTTGCGTTCTGCTCCGCCATCGCAAGGATCGCGCGGTGGTGTTTTTCTTCCGGAAATATAAGTTCAGGCTCCCTGTTAAATTTTTCTTTAAACCAGTTAATGATTAACCCGGGGTTGTTGATTTCTTCCTCCGCGCCTGTTCGTCTCTGCGGGAAATATTCCTGTAAATAAATTTTCGCCGGAGGGAGCCGCGCCGGATCGTAGTACGTTGTAATAAACTGCTCCAATGATTCACGCTCGTCAGCGGCGCTGCGCGTACGGAATAAATCGCGGCCTGTCATCTTTCCGGCTCTCATGGAAAAAACCGTGTAAGTGGCAAGAACGCTTTCCGCCGCCCATGCGATGTAGTCTCTGTCTTCGGGGTTTAAATCTTCTACGGAGCTGTCTTCGCGCGTAAGGTCTTCAATTGATCTGATTGTATTTCTGATATGCGCCGCTTTTTCAAATTGAAGCTCCCTTGCGGCGTCGTGCATTTTTACAGTTAAATCGATGATCAAAGAATCTGTTTCGCCTGATAAAACTTTTTTTACTCTTTGCGCGTGCTGCGCGTATTCTTCCGCGCTGATTTTTCCGCAGCATGGAGCCATGCAGCGCCCGATATGGTAATACATGCACGGTCCTTTTTTTTTGATTGTTTTGCATTTCCGCAGAGGAAAAAGTTTATCGATTAATTCCATCATGGTGTTAACGCCCTGCGCGTTTGTATAAGGGCCGAAATACTGGCTTCCGTCTTTTATTATATGGCGCGTTCTGAAGATTCGCGGAAAGGCGTCGTTTGTTACGCGAATTACCGGGTATGATTTTCCGTCTTTCAGGCTGATGTTATATTTCGGCGAATGCTGCTTTATCAGCGTGTTTTCTAAAAGCAGCGCGTCGTATTCGCTTTTTACAATGATGGTTTCGAAAGAGCGGATATGCTTCATTAGGGTGGCAGTCTTTAAATCTTTTTCGCCGGAAAAATAGGATTTAACGCGGTTTTTTAAACATTTCGCCTTGCCTACATAGATGATCTGGCCTTCTGAGTCCTTCATTATGTAAACGCCGGGCTCTGCCGGGGTGTCTAGAGCGGCTTTTTTCAGCGGTTCAAGGTGATTTTCCAAACTTTTCAGATTATCCATATAAATTTCTGCCGATACTATAATAGAAAATTATGAAAAAATTTCATCTCTTTCCCTGTATATTATATATCTTCCTCATTATTTCAGGAAGCGCCGCTTCTCAGGCGGTCTATGCAATCGGAGAGCGAATTATAACTTTAGGCGGAAACTCCTCGTGGACAAGCGCAGAAACAAGAAGCGGCGTTACCGAAGTCAGCGGAATGCGTCCAAATTCCGTATTGATGCTTTCATCCGCTTCCGGCGCGTCAACTGCCGGCTATCTTGCGGCTTACGGCGCGTGGGGTAATTTATATCCGTTAGCTGAAATCGCTCTTGATATGTCGGTTTCATTTGACGAGCGCGCCCCGGGCTTATTCAGGGATATCACAGGCAATTACCGGATTTCCGATACTTCATTTACAGAATCATCAGGACAGTCCCTTGCAAGAGCCGGAACAGGAGCGGTTCTGTTCGGAAAGGGCCCTGTTATTATTCAGCCCAGCAGCCGAAGCGCTCTTTTCGCGCCGGGAAACAGAATCAGGGATTTTACGATCGAATTCTGGCTGTATCCCCTTAGCATGGAAAACGGCGAAGTTATACTTTCATGGAACGCTTACGCTAACCAGTCTTCGGGGCAAAACGCGGGAACAGGCACAGCTTCAATACAGCGGATCAGCTGTTACGCGTCGAGGAACAGATTAAACTGGTCTTTTAATAATTTCTTTACATCCGTTAACGGCATAACATATAAAAACATAGAATTTTCAGGTAACACTCCGGTTATTCCCAGAACATGGAGCCATCATCTTGTCAGATTCGACGCTGCTACAGGCATGATCGAATACATTGTAGACGGTGTCAGCGAATCAATTGTATACGCGACATCTACTAACAGGGAAAACAGCGAAGTTTATACTCCTGTTATCGGAACAAGCGGAATGTTTTCGCTTGGCGAGCAATTTTCCGGCCTTATGGATGAGTTTAAAATCCACAATGTTTTCGCGGGACGCTCGACAGTACAAAGATATCCGCCTGCAGGCGGCAGAATGGAAACAAGAGCGGTTGATCTTGGAGATAATTCAAGCAGCGTTCTGCGTATTGATGTTTCAGGAGGCAGAGCAGGCCCTGGAAGCGTTTACAATGAATACCGCGAAAACGGAAGGCTCAGATTCTCTGATAATTCAGAGATGAACTTTTTTGTCCGTACAAATGATAACCCCTGGCTTTTACACACAAGCCCGTGGATAAACTTTATTCCGGGAGAGGCTGTTACAGGGCTTACCGGGCGTTATGTGCAAATCGCGGCGGATTTTTACCCGTCTTCGGACGGAGAATCAAGCCCGTATCTTGATGTAATAAATATAACTTATATACCGGGAGAGCCGCCCCTGCCGCCGCGGAATTTAACCGCAGTCGCGAAGGACGGAGCGGTATTGCTTAACTGGAGACACAGTCCGACAGACAATACAAAAGGCTATCTGGTTTACTATAGTTCAGTCCGCGGCGAGCTTTTCGGCACCGGAGCGGTTTTAGGGCCGTCGCCAATCGATGTCGGAATTACAAATAATGTTTATATTGACGGGCTTATAAACGGAACATTATATTATTTTACTGTTGCGGCTTATGACAACAGAACAGGAGAAGCAAGTTATCATGTAGGGGAATTTTCCTCTCAGGTTACATCGCGTCCGCTTTCGGGGCTTGGACGGTAGAATGTTGTATTTTTATGTGTGTTATAATATAATTAAAATATGCTAAGTGTGCGTTTTTGGGGAGTACGGGGCTCTCTTCCAAGTCCCGGGCCTGATACAGTAATTTACGGCGGAAACACATCGTGCATCGAAATTCGGGCGGATGAAAGGCTGATAATAATCGATCTTGGCACGGGAGTACGTCCTCTTGGCGATTTTTTATTAGCGAAAGACTTTAAAAAACACGGAAAAATAAAAGCCGATATATTTTTAACGCACACTCACTGGGATCACATTCTGGGGTTCCCGATGTTTAACCCTATTTATATACCCGGAACTGAATTAAGCATAACAAGCCCGATTTCTTTGGAAAACGAGAGTCTTAAATCGATAATTGAAAGCCAGTTTTCGCATAAATACTGGCCTGTTCGGGCCGATGAGCTTGCCGCGGTTATCGAGTATAATCAGGTAAAAGAAGAAACCCTGGACCTTGGCGGCGGTCTTACCGTTAACACAAAATTTCTTAATCATCCAATTTATTGCCTTGGATACCGTGTCAATTATCAAGGCAAGTCGATTGCGACTATTTACGACCATGAACCGTTCCGCAATATGTATACGGTCTCTCCCGGTGAAAAAGGCTACAAAAAAGAGGCCGCCGCGGAAGGAGAAAAAACCGCCGCCGCAGAAAATGAAAAGATCAGGCAGTTCATTAAAGGCGCCGATATCGTAATTCATGACGCCCAGTATACGCCTAAAGATTATCCTGATCATATCGGCTGGGGGCATTGTTCTTATGATCACAGCGTAAAGGCAGCCAAAGATCTCGGCATCAAAAATCTGGTTTTATTTCATCATGAACCGACTAGAACAGACAAGCAGCTTGATAAAATAGAGCAAAGTCTTTCAAAACATACCTCGCCTTCTGTAATTACCGCAAAAGAAGGGCTGCTGCTTAAAGCGTAGCTATCTTGGTATATTGATAAAAAAATCAGGAGTTATGCACAATCCTTAATTAAACTATCGAATTCGTCATCACTTAAATTTAATTTCTTTGTAATCGTCTTTATCTCTTCAAGTGTTTTTTCATTGACGGGGATTTGCCCGTTAATCCGATCTTTCATCATTTCCTGAGCGCGTTCTCCGTGCGTATAGATGCGGCTGTGACCTTCGGCTTTTTTGCTGCTGCGCAGCTCCTGTAAAAATTTTGATAAATTATTTTTTATTGATTCTTTTTCGCCGAAAATGCCGTAGTCAACAGCCATAAAATAATGACAGATTCCTGTATGATCAATTTTTCTGTTAACATAATTCGATGTAAGACCTGATGAAAGAACGGCTGTAAATATATCGACAATAATGCTAAGGCCGTATCCTTTGTGTCCGCCGTGAATTGTTCCCATGCCTCCAAGAGGCGCGATGCCGCCTCCTGCTTTACTGATAATATTATCTATTACAGTAACCGCGTCCGCGCAGGGCTTTCCGTTTATATCAAGCGCCCAGTGATCCGGCAGAGACTGATTGTTTTTTTTATATACTTCGAGTTTCCCTCTTGGAACTACTGTAGTCGACGCGTCATAAGAAAAAAAGTACGGCTGCGCGGGCATTGCGAACGCGATGGCGTTTGTGCCTGTCATCGCCTGCGCGCCGAATGTGGGGACGCAAATCGCTTCTGTGTTTGTCATGCTGATGCCGATTAGATCCTGAGAGCATGCCATCTCGGTATAGTAACTCGCGATGCCGTAATGATTGGAGTTCCGCACTGTAACAAAACCGCAGCCTGAGGTTTTGGCTTTCTCGATCGCGATTTTCATCGCGTGAATTCCCGCAAGCTGTCCCATCGCTTTATTCGCGTCCAGTGTAGCGGATATCGCGGTTTCATGTACAATCTGCGGTTTCGCCTTTACATCAACCTGAGCCGAAGATATCTCATCATGATAACGGCTGAGCCTGTGAATACCGTGAGATTCAATTCCGTAAAGATCAGCTTTTAAAAGAACATCAGAAATTACCGCGCTTTCACCGGTGGAAAAACCGTAAGCCGCAAACAGCGACTCGCAGAACTTCCTTGCCCCTTTTGTATTTATATACATTCCCCCCCCCGTTATATATAAATTTATTTTATCTGCTAACCAATCGCTTTTTTAAGTTCCTCGGCTTTGTCCGTTTTTTCCCAGGGAAACTCGTTTCTTCCGAAATGACCGTAAGCCGCGGTTTTTAAATAAATGGGGCGGCGGAGATCGAGGGTTTTGATAATGCCTGCGGGGCTAAGATCAAATATCTTTCCGTCATTTAATATTTTTTGAATTTTTTCTTCGGGCACATTTGCCGTGCCGAACGTGTCAATCATTACGGAAACAGGGTAGGGGACGCCTATCGCGTACGCCAGCTGGATTTCGCAGCGTTCGGCAAGTTTAGCCGCAACAATATTTTTTGCGACATAACGCGCGGCATAAGCGGCTGAGCGGTCAACCTTTGTCGGGTCTTTGCCGGAGAACGCTCCGCCTCCGTGCCGCCCCATGCCTCCGTAAGTATCCACGATGATCTTGCGTCCAGTAAGGCCCGAATCGCCGAACGGGCCTCCGATTACAAAGCGGCCTGTGGGATTTACAAAATATTTTGTTTTACTGTCAAGCAGTCCTGTCGGTTCAAGGATTGGTTTTATTATTTGTTCTATTATCGTACTTTCAATTTCTTTATAACTAATATCAGGATCATGCTGATGAGAAACTACGACCGTATCAATGCGGACAGGCTTGAAACCTTCGTATTCAACAGTTACCTGACTTTTTGAATCCGGACGCAGCCATTTTAAAGTTTTATTTTTTCTGAGTTTTGACGCATGCAGAAGCAGCTTGTGCGCAAGCGTGATTGGAAGAGGCATCAGTTCCTTTGTTTCATTGCATGCGAATCCGAACATCATTCCCTGATCGCCTGCTCCCTGCTGTCCTTTGAACTTTTTAAGCCCTGTTCCCGAAACGCCTTGTGATATATCAGGAGACTGATTGTGAATCATATCAAGGACAGCCATCGAGTTGAAATCAAGGCCGTATGAAGGGTCTGTGTATCCGATATCTTTTGCGATTTCACGCACAAGATGATGAAAGTCAACAAATGTTTTTGTGGTAATTTCTCCGCCTATTAGCACAAGCGAAGTAGAGGTGAAGGTCTCGCATGCGACCCTGCTTTCCGGATCATCTTTTAAACAGGCGTCAAGAATCGCGTCAGAAACCTGATCGCAAAGTTTGTCAGGATGTCCCTCGCCGACTGATTCCGATGTGAAAAAATATCGTTTGTTTTTCATCTTTATCTCCTTTTGATTAACGTATTTAATAAACTTATCTTAATTATAACATGAATTGTTATGTAAAAACCATAAAAAAACCGGCCTGCTTCAGACCGGTTTTTAATCATTTTATTAAAACTGATAATACTTCGAATTTTTCCAAAGTAATTATAAACTATCCGCGATTTCCCTTAATGCGTTCGCTCCGTCAATCCAATCCCTTGATCTTTCGATGTTTGAACAGTCGTAAATTACGCCTTTAACAGCCGCTCTTGACGACGGGGTGCTTAAATTCGCTTCTAAATCGGGAACTGTCAAAACCATGCCAACTTGAATTTTGTGCGGATCAACGAGTACATCTCTTGACGCAAGCAGAATCACAGGATAGTAATATCCGTCCGGATAATAATTTGCGGCAATATGATGCAATGTATCGCCCGCTACTACTGTGTAACTCCGGGTTCCTTCCATAATTAAATCGCTTGAGTATCTGCTGTATATTGTTTTAAAGGTATCATCTGTGACAGTTCCTTTGCTTGTCTTGAACGAACCGCATGACGCCGCAAGCAAAATACACATAATCAGCGATAATGTAAACGCAATTTTTTTCATAATTTTTCTCCTTAATTTATTTTTATATCTAAATTAATCATTTTTTACGAAATTAGTCAATATAATTTTATGAAATAAAATATAATTGACAAACTTATACCGGCGCTTTAATTATTTATACTTTTTAAACCCCGTAACCTTTAAATTTTTTGTTTACCCAATCAATTTTTAATATTATAATATTAAAGGCTTTTTAAACTTCAGTTTTTGATTGCAATCTTAGGCTGCGGGTTATCATGGATTAAACAGCGGAAATGTCCTAAAAAGGAGGCGGTTATGGAGAAACAGGCTGTCAATAAGCGGCTGCTCGGTGTTGTTGTTCCTGTAGGAGCGCTGCGCACCGGAAACGGAATTGGAGTAGGGGAATTTACCGATCTGGCCGAATTTGCTCAATTATGCAAAAAAATGCGCATAGGACTGATTCAAATTCTGCCTGTTAATGATACAGGTTATGAAAGTTCGCCTTATTCAAGCCTGACCGCTTTCGGCCTTCATCCGCTGTACTTAAGCATTGAACAGCTTGATGAATTTTCTTCCGCGGATAAAGCGGTTAAAGAGCGAATCAATAAAGCAAAAGAAAACTTCGACGGAAGCCGGCGCTATTCTCCGTATCTTGTCATGAAAGAGAAAAAGGAAATATGCGAAGAGATATTTCAGGCAAATAAATCCAATATTTTAAAAAGCGCGCAGGACGGCGTTTTATCCGGATGGATCGAAAAAAATTCATGGGTAAAAGAATACGCGGTATTCAGAAGGTTAAAGGAAGTAAACGAACTTAAATCATGGAAGGAATGGAAAGAATATAAAATCGTAAGCTCTTCTGATATCCAAAAACTGTGGGATGATAAAAACCTTAAAGAAGAGCATATATTCTGGGTGTGGATTCAGCAGGCGCTTGATATACAATTCACCAAAGCCTCTAAAGCAATAACTGACGCAGGTATAATCCTTGAAGGCGATCTTCCGATTCTTATGAATGACGACAGCTGCGATGTCTGGGCGAACCCGGATATTTTCCACATGGATCTCAGCGCCGGCGCTCCTCCCGATATGTACAGCCCTGACGGCCAGAGATGGGGTTTCCCGATATATAACTGGGAAGCGCAGGAAAAGGACAATTATTCATGGTGGCGAAAACGCCTTGCGTTAGCTGAAAAATATTATCAGGCGTACCGTATCGATCATGTATTAGGGTTTTTCCGTATTTGGGCAAGTTCGCAGAATGACAATACCTCGGCGCTCGGCCGTTTTGTTCCGTATGTTCCTGTCACCACAGGCGATTTAAAAAAACTCGGCTTTGATAAAAACAGAATCAATTGGATAACACAGCCTCATATACCGACAGGAGAAGTCTGGGATGCGTTAAAGGATAACTGGGAATCCTCCTCTTCAACCCGTAAAACGTATACCGAAGCGGAATTAAAATCCGCCGCCGACAAAATTTTTTCCAAGGCGCTTGTACGCGTAAATAATGAAGAGCTGTGGAATTTTAAAAAGAAAATTCGCGGCGAGAAAGATATCGAAGCTTTGAAACTGCATCCTGCCTGTCATAATTACCTTTATAAAAAATGGAAGGACAGGGTTCTTCTTGAGTATAAAAAAGGAAGATATTTTCCGGTATGGTATTTCAGAAGTTCAAAAGCGTATCAGACTTTTTCGCAGGATGAAAAAATCAGTCTGGAAGCTCTTTTGGAAAAACGCCGTAAAAAATCCGAAAAAATCTGGGAGAAGCAGGGCATGAAGCTTCTTTCATTATTGATTGAATCTTCTTCCATGCTGCCGTGCGCGGAAGACTTAGGCGCTGTTCCTCCGTGCGTTCCTAAAGTCCTGACAAAATTAAAAATATTAGGGCTTCGCGTAACGCGGTGGTTCCGCGAATGGGAAAAAGAAGGGCAGCCGTATGTCCCGTTTGATGAATATCCCGCGCTGAGCGTCTGCACGCCCGCCGTTCACGACAGCTCGACTGTCAGAGAGTGGTGGGAGAATGAAGCGGATCAGGGGCAGTTTGCCGGTTTCATCGGCGTTCCGTCATTGCCGAAGATTTATAATCCCGGGACGGCTAAAATTATTCTTTCTAAATCGGCAGGCGCAAGATCGCGCTTCAGGGTTTTTCAGATACAGGATATTCTTCATCTTTCCAACAACTGGTATTCCAAAAACGCGGAAGATGAAAGGATCAATGTTCCCGGTACATTTAATGAGTTTAACTGGGCTTACAGGCTTCCCGCTCTTGTAAAAGAAATCGCAAAGGACAAGGAATTAATTCAGGCGGTAGTCGAACTAAGTAAAATTAAACCAGAAAAAAGAAGCAATGGCTGATTTTTAATCGAAGTTAAAAAGCCCGGACTGACAGGTATTTAAATTTATTTGTCTTTTTATTAAAATGTATTTCCACGGGGAGCGGACACAGGGGGGGGAATGCCGGATCAATATATTTACAATTACGGGGATAATATTAAAGTTCTGCCCGCATGGGCGGATGAACTTGCCAATAAATATCAGTCAAAAACAACTAATCTTTATATACTGCACGGAAATATAAGGGATTTTCTTCCGCACGAAAGAAAAGAAGGCGAGTTCTCTTTTAAGAGAGTGCAGGATTATATATCTGAAATTTTATTCGGCAACGAAAAAATTATCGCGTACTTTGACTGCTCAAGGGGAATTACGTTCTGCCAGCCTCACATGGAACAAAATTATCTTGCGGCCGCTCCGAGATTTGCGATAAACCCGGACGCCGATAAAAGCGATTTTTTATCAAACGATCCAGTAAAAAGTTTTCCGTATCTGGAAAAATATTTTTTATCGCAGATATCCGAAGATAAACGCATAAAAGGCCGCAAGGTATTAATTATCGATTTCGCTGAGCACATAGTTCCCGCCGGAGAGTTAACCCGCCTTTCGGATACCAACACTTTTTGTGTTGTAACATTTTCAAGGTGGGCGACCGATCCCATTTTCAGTTACGGCGATATCTCCATCATTCTTTTAACTGAAAATCTCTCCGATATTTCTTCGCGCTTAACAGGTTCTCCGTGGACAGTTAAAATTAATGTTCCGTTTCCTGACACTAAAATCAGGGAAAGCTATCTGCGCTCAAGAGAAAACTCAGGGAAGCTTTTACTGGAACCGGGCCTTACCCCCGAGCGTCTTGCGCTTATTACTTCGGGCTTAAACCTGATGAATCTGAATCTTTTAGCTTCCGAAAGTTATGAAAATGAAAAACCGATATCGCTTGAACTAATGCGGCAAAAGAAAAAAGAAATAATCGAGAACGGCGCCTGCGGTCTTTTGGAGTTCATGGAAACATCCTATGATCTTTCGCATGTTTCAGGGCATGAGTTTGTCAAGAAGCGTTTTAAAAACGCTGCGAAGGCGATTAAAAAAGGAAGACCCGATGTTTTGCCGATGGGTTATTTAATCGCGGGCCCTGTCGGAACAGGTAAAAGTTTTATGGTCAGCGCGTTCGCAGGCGAAATTGGAATTCCGATGGTGAAGTTCCGCAACTTCAGGACAAAGTGGCAGGGAGAGACAGAATCTAATCTTGAGCGGGTTTTGAATATTTTAATCGCGATGTCTCCTGTGGGAGTAATGATCGATGAAGCGGACGCGTTTTTAGGGGATCGCGAGAATCAGGGGGATTCAGGCACCAGTAACCGCGTGTTCGCGCAGATTGCTTCTTTTATGGGAAACACCGAGTACCGCGGGAAAATAATCTGGTTTTTGATCACCTGCCGCCCCGACCTTGTTCCCATCGATTTAAAAAGACAGGGCAGGGTAGAAGAACATCTGGCTCTTTTCTACCCGGAATCAAAAGCGGACAGGGAAGCTCTTTTTAATACGCTTGTCAGAAAGCTGGATTTAGATATCCGCAATTTTTCAATTTCTGATTTATTTAAAAAATACGATTACGAATATTCAGGCGCGGATTTGGAAGCTGTTCTTAAACGCGCGCAGCATATTGCCGCGATGGCTGACCGTGTTTTTATAAAACGCGAGGATATGGAAGAAGCGATGAGCGATTTTATTCCGTCCGCGAATACTCACGAAGTTGAGCTTCAGAACCTTGTCGCGGTTTTGGAATGTACGTCAAAGGAGATGATCCCGTCCCGTTTTCAAAAACTTTCACGTAACAAGATAATAAGCGAGATTCAGGTTTTAAAAGCGGCGCTTCTCGGCGGTCACTGACAGAACTTTTAAGGATTTAAAAAATCTTCTATTTCTTTTGTTGATACGGCGCGGTTTATTACCGGGTTTCCGTTTCTGTCTTTAAAATCCAAAACAAGAGTCTGTCCGGCCATTTTTAAGAATGTTATTACTTCCTGCGGGATGTCATTCAGTGTTATGCCAAGATCGGAAATTATTTCTGAATTGCTTTTGCTTTGATAACTTTGCATATCAATGCCTGAAAGCGCCGAGGAATCAACATTAAACGACGCCTGAAGTCCGCCTGACGGAATTGTTTTAAGCGATTCAAAACTGATGCTGTTATCTTTGACAGAAGCCGCAAGATGAGATGAAATGATATCGTTAATTTCAGTGTTGAAATTATCAACAGCTTTTTCGATCGCGAATGATGTTATTCTGCTGAAATTGGCTCTTATTACCACCGCTCCAATAATTAATACAGTTACAATGACCATCGAAATAACCGCGTACACCGTTAGAATTATTTTTAATACTTTTTTCACATGAAGCTCCTTTAATCATTATTAATAAATTTTTATTTTATTCAAGGCGTTTAATTCATGCCAAAGAGCGCGAAATCGTATTTTACAGGATCTTCGGGGCATAATATTCGGAGTTTTTCAGTTAATTCGATAACAGCTTTTTTATCATTTGAATTGCGCTTTAAAAGGCCGAGGTCTCTCGCTGTACGCGCGACATGTACGTCTAAAGGAATAAACAAAGCGGAAGGTTTTATTTTTTTCCACAGACCCAAGTCTACAGGACCTTTACGCACAAGCCAGCGGAGAGCGAGGTTCAGTTTCTTGCACGCGCTGCCTGATTTGCCTTCGCTGCCGGGATTGGATACATGCCTTGAGTATCCGCCTTTATTCGCGAGAGCCGTTTCGCCGCGGAAGAGAGCAAAGGCCTGCCAGACATTTTCGCATGAAACGAAAAGCTCTTCCATGTTCTTGTATTTCGCATAACAGCGCTTAAACCCCATGCAGTAATATTTTAAATCGCTTTCAAAAAAAGTGCGGTGAATATTTTTGTCTTTTAATTTTTTACAGCCGTCCGACATGACATAATCATATGGGCTTGATCCTGTTAACGCGAACATTTTTTCTGCCGAACGCAGAATTAAATCGCGCCTGCCCCACGCGATTGCCGCGGATAAAAAAGCCGCGATTTCTATATCTTCGCGTTTTTTATACCTGTGCGGAAACTGAACAGGATCGAGCGCAATAAACTCGGGAGTGCAGACCTTTTTGTACCAGTAATCAAGCTTTTCTTTTAAGTCCACTTATATCCTTGAATAGTTCGGGGCTTCCTGCGTTATCTGCACATCGTGAGGATGGCTTTCGCGCAGTCCTGCGGCGGTGATTTTCACGAACTTGCGGTAATCATTAAGTTCTTTTATATTTTTGCAGCCGCAGTAACCCATGCCTTTGCGAAGGCCTGCTGTCAGCTGATTTAAGAAAAACTTAAGCTCGCCCTTATACGGGACTCTCCCTTCTATGCCTTCGGGGACAGGCTCTTCGTCCTTGCTTATCTGGTAACGGTCGCCGGCGCCGTCGGCGATAGCGCCGATGCTTCCCATTCCGCGGTATTCCTTGTAGATTCTGCCGTCGTAAATAATTTCGCTTCCCGGCGATTCTTTTAACCCCGCGAACAGATTTCCTATCATTACAACGCTCGCGCCGGCTCCGATCGCTTTAGTAATATCGCCTGAGAACTTTATGCCTCCGTCGGCGATAACCGGTATATTTGATTTTTTGGCTTCCTGCGCGCATTCAAGAACCGCTGTAAACTGCGGCATTCCTATTCCCGCTACAACCCGCGTTGTGCAGATTGATCCCGGTCCTATGCCGACTTTAATTGCGTCAGCTCCCGCGTCAATTAATTTTCTTGTTCCTTCTTTTGTCGCGACATTTCCACCGATGACAGGGATTTTATATTCCTTTTTAATCTGCGTAACGGCTTCCATTACATTTTTGGAATCGCCGTGCGCAGTATCAAGAACGACATAATCAACTTTTACTTTTTTTAATAAAGGCATGCGTACTTTATAATCCTGAGGAGAAACCGCCGCCCCTACAATCAGCCTTCCGCCTTTATCAACCGCCGCATTCGGAAAGTTTTGATTTTTTTCCATGTCCGTTACTGTGATAAGACCTGTCAGCCTTCCTTTAGAATCTATGACAGGCAGTTTCTCGATCCGGTACTCGCTGAACTTTTCGCGCGCCGCCTCGACAGTCGGCTCTCCGCTGACTACGATTAGGCCGCTTGTCATAACATCCGTTACAGAAAGAGAATCGTCGCGGCAGAAACGCAGGTCGCGGTTTGTGATGATGCCTTTAAGCACCCCGTCTCCGTCAACAACCGGAAACCCCGAAACGCCGAACGTTTCGACTAAAAGACGCACATCGCGGACATGAGCATCCTGAGGAATTGTTACAGGAGATTCGATTATCCAGTTTAAAAAACGCTTTACATTTGCGACCTGACGCGCCTGCTCTTCGGGGCTAAGATTGCGGTGTATTACTCCGGTTCCGCCTTCTAAAGCGATCGCTATAGCCAGTTTTTCTTCTGTTACTGTATCCATAGCGGCGGAAATAACAGGGACATTCAGATTTATGCCTTCGCATAAAATAGTTTGTACATTACATTCTTTAGGCAGGACTTCCGAATAACCGGGCAGAAGAAGAACGTCATCGTAAGACAGACCTTCGGTAAAATTGATAGCTTCCATGTTCGATTATGTCATTTTAATAAAATTATGTCAAGGCAGCCGTTGTAAGTTTTTATTTAGATTATTTTTTCTTATTTAGAAATAAAATAAAAATTATTTGAACTATCTGGACATTATATTAAAATTGTGGTAAATTGTGTAATATCAATTATTTTAATGTATACTGAGGCGTGTTCTATATATTGGCAGTCTTAGTATAAAAAGGAGTGATAATGAAGAATCTTAAGTTGCTAGCTGTCAGTATAGTTATAATGCTGATTGCTGTACTTGCCGGATGTAAATCAATGCAGCTTGATTACATGGAAGACAATGCCGACGGTCCTAAACAGGTGCGGCAGGGACAGGAAATTAATCCTAGAGAAATAACAGTATGGGGTGTTTATAAAGACGGAAGCCGGAAAACTGTACCGGTAACTCAGGGGAGTATCACTTTTAATAGTCACACACCGGGGCCTCAAACAGTAAAAGTCAGAGTGCAAAATCAGGAAGTCAGCTTTGTAACAGAGGTAATGGCGCTGCTTACATTGACAGTCTCCTCTATGCCAAGAGTCGTCCTTTTTAAAGAAGGACAGACGCCGGATCCCTCATGGCCGGGTCTTGAAATACGCGGTGAATGGGATCAAATGGGAAGCCATAGAATTGAGCTTAATTATCTTGAGATTTCAGGGTTTAGCAAAGACCAGCCGGGCCCGCAGACCATTAAAGTTTCTTATGAAGGTCAGCAGACTACCTTCGATGTCACTGTCAGAAGCATGGCGAGCCTTAATATTCAACAGCCCCCGACAAAGCTTGATTATTTACAAGGCGAGGCTCTTGATTTATCTGGTCTTGCGGTCATAGGCGTATGGGGCGACGGTATCCCCAATGAAACGCTTACCATAACAATGAGCGATGTTACAGGTTTTACCCCGAATAATGCAGGCGTTCAGCGTTTAACAGTATCCAAGAACGGCAGAAGCGCGAACTTTGATGTTGAAGTAATGGCGCTTTCAAGTATTGAACTCTTAAAACCGCCCACAAAAACCGATTATTATGCAGGCGAAGCATTAGACCTTACAGGTATCGAGGTTTCAGGCAACTATACAGGCGCGGATCCGACCAAGAGAAGAACAGTGCTTATCCCTGAAGAACAGCTTACAACGAGCGGTTATGAACCTAACCGCATCGGCAGACAGCAGAGGGTTACAGTTACAGTAAGAGGAATATCAGCCAACTTCTTTGTAAATATTGTTGAAGCGCCGCCGCAAGTGCAGCCGCAGTAATTAAATGAGAGGCGCTTAGCGCCCTTTATTTAAAGTTTACAGCTCCGTCTCTAAGGCGGAGCTTTTTTATTATTGATGATTGTAAATTAATTTTTTACACGAACCACACAAGTAAAACAGTAGCAGCTGCCATTTTGAAAGAATTTTACCGCAAACCACAGAACGCACACGAACATTTGTTTTAATATCGAAATGCAAGTTCGAGCCGTTCGTGCGGTTAGTAAATATATGGAATTAATTGTCATAAACTATTTAAATTGATGTTAAACGCTATCTTTCGAGTTTTCGGTAGACATACCTGTGCGGACTGTCAGCTGCGGAGCCGAGTTTTTCTCTTCTCCACTGGGCGTACTCTGACCAGTTGCCATCGTACCACACAATCTCGGTTTCTTCAAAAGCCAGGATGTGAGTGACAATTCGATCTAAAAACCAGCGGTCGTGGCTGATGACAAGGCTTACTCCCGCGAATGTATCAAGCGCGTCTTCAAGAGCGCGTAATGTATTTACATCAAGATCATTTGTCGGCTCGTCAAGAAGAAGCACATTTGCGCCTTCTTTTAACATCATCGCAAGATTTAATCTGTTGCGTTCTCCGCCCGAAAGCACTCCGACTTTTTTAGACTGATCCGCGCCTGAGAAATTGTACCATGCGCAGTAAGCGCGCGAGTTGACTTCTCTTGCTCCTTCGCCTGTTCCGATTTTTATTAAATCCTGTCCGTCAGAAAGCTGCTCCCATACGTTTTTTTCACTGTCTAATTTGCCGCGCATTTGATCCGCGTAGCCTAGAAGAACGCTCTCGCCGAGTCTCAGCTCTCCCGTATCTGGTTTTTCGCTTCCTGTGATCAATTTAAATAAAGTAGTCTTTCCCGCGCCGTTCGGCCCGATGATACCAACGCATGCTCCGGGCGGAACAGTAAAGCTCATATTGTCGAATAACAGCCGCTGTCCGAATGATTTAGAAAGCCCTTGTGCTTCTATTACAAGTTTGCCAAGATGAGGGCCTGCCGGGATTGTGATTTTATTATTCTGCGCGGATTTTTTTGATCTCTCGCGCTCGTCATCCTGATAAAGTTTTTCATAATTTGAAATACGCGCCTTGCTTTTCGCGTGCCGTCCTTTGGGGCTCATGCGTATCCATTCAAGCTCGCGCTGTAAGGTTTTCCGGCGGTCGCTTTCGCCTTTTTCCTCCTGCGCCATCCGTTTTTCTTTTTGTTCAAGCCAGCCTGTGTAATTTCCTTTCCACGGGATGCCCTCGCCGCGGTCAAGTTCAAGTATCCAGCCTGCGACATTATCAAGAAAATAACGATCGTGGGTAACAGCGATAACAGTGCCTGAGTAATCTTTTAAGTGGCGCTCAAGCCATGCCACAGTTTCTGCGTCAAGATGATTTGTCGGCTCGTCGAGCAGCAGAATATCCGGTTTTTGAAGAAGGAGACGGCAAAGTGCAACGCGCCTCCGCTCCCCTCCTGAGAGATGATCGACGCTTTCATCGCCCGGCGGGCAGCGAAGAGCTTCCATCGCAAGTTCAAGCCTTGAATCAAGATTCCAGCCGTCAGCAGCCTCGATTTTTTCCTGAAGCTGCGCCTGCTTCGCGCCGAGCTTGTCGTAATCGGCGTCCGGATCGCCGAACGCTTCGCTTACTTTATCGAACTCTTCTAAAAGTGAAACAAGAGCGCTCGCTCCCTGTGAAACAATTTCTTTAACGGTTTTTCCCGGTTCAAGATACGGCTCCTGTTCCAGAAACCCGATTGTAAAACCGGGGCTTATTGAAATATCGCCTTGATACTCTGTATCCGCTCCCGCGAAAATTTTTAGCAGGCTCGATTTACCGGAACCGTTAAGGCCAATAACTCCGATTTTCGCGCCGTAAAAATAAGATATGCTGATATCTTTTAATACCTGTTTGGTTCCGTGTTTTTTTGAAACCTTATACATGGTGTAAATTATTTTTTTATCATCTGTTGACATGGGGAAATCATACCACAGGCTGATATTTTATTACAGTATTCCGGATTGGCGTTTTCTTCCAAACGTTTAACCAGTATAGCAATTCCGGACAGTGTTATTATTAGAGATGAAGTATTGATATAATAAAAAATCACGTACTGCATAAAGCGCTTCGGTTGACGGTTAAATTATCATTTGACATTACAAAACTATTTTAATAGAATTAGTATCTGCATTTATATTGTTCTAAGTTTTGTCAATTTTAAGAAATACGGAGGGTTTTTATGCCAGCGGATATTGAAGATTTTGTAACATGGAGCAATAAATTTGCAAGCGGAATAAAGTTGATTGATGATCAGCATAAAGGGCTTGTCGATCTTGTAAATGAAATGTTTAAACACGTAACAGGCAACGCGGTTCAGGAGCGTAATTATTTTAATATAGTTATTCAGGAAGCTGTAAATTATGTAAAGGTTCATTTCGCCACGGAAGAGAAAATGATGATAGCGACAAAGTTTTCTGGGTATCAGGAGCATAAAAAAGAGCATGAAAGTTTTATTCTTGCCGTTGTCGAAAATATCAAAGATTACGAATCAGGGAAGAGGCATACGCTTTCTTCTTTTACGCGTTTTTTAAAGGACTGGATTTTATCTCATGTCGCGCTGATGGATAAAAAATATTTTGATTATTTCAACACAATCGCGACACGTAAGGCGGACGGCAAGCTGAGTATCAGCAAAGAGGATCTTCCGTCTTAGTTTATTAATAAATCCTGTTCATCCCACGCAGTTCCGCCCTTGCCGAAATTTATTATATTACTTTAAAATCGTGCGTTAACTCACGGTTTTTCCGATGTTATTGAAATATTTTTATATTTTTTTGTCAAAAATTAATGTTTTTTTCTTGGATTATCTTTTAATATAGCTGACTATTGACTAATAAATAATGTTATTATATAATTTTTGTTTGTAAGCGTAAAAATTTAAAAAAATTTTTAGGAGGAATATTTAGAAATATTATACTGGGGGTTACTGAGACAGGGGATCGCTATTTAACCTGTAAAAATAAATTGCAGTTTATTCTGCGCAATAGCAATAAAAAATTATTAAGATTTTTAAGGAGTATTAGAATGAATAAAAAGATTTCAGTCGTAATGGTTATTGCGATCATCGTTGTTTCTTTAGTTGCGTCATCATGCGGATCAACATCAGCCACTACCGATAAAGGAATTACCCTTGATTACGGAAGCAAAGGCGATATGTTTGGATTGCATACCATTACACCGGCAAAAGATTTTACCGGCGTTGGGCTTGTATTTACCGAGCAGTCATTTGTGCTTAACCCTCATGATTCTTTTAACGGTGAAACATATACATACCAGAAATTATTACAAGAAGCGCAGAAACTCGGCGCGGATGCGATTATTAATGTTGTAGTTGATTACAGAATTATTAATGAAAATTCCACTTCAACAGAAACATCGTCAAATCTGTTTTCTTCCTCATCATCAAGTTCCGACAGTATCGTAAGAAGAGAAGTATGGTACGGTTCAGCGCTTGCAATTAAATACGGACAAGCTTTAAAGAATGAAAGCAATGTCAGCCGCAGCATATCCGACGGCGTTATCACCACAATTACATCATCCAGTGATTTTATTTTGAATGAAGGAACATCACCAAGCTCATCAAGCTCAAGTTCCGGCAGCAGCCCCGCAGCTTCCGCCGATTCAGGCTCTTCCTCAGGCGGCGGTTTATTCGGCGGTCTGTTCGGATTTTAATTGATTTAAGGCGGGGTCCTCCAAACCCCCCAGGTTTTCCCCGCCTTCATTTCTCAAGTAAACCCCGCAGGTTCTGCGGGGTTTTTTTATATCAAAATAAAATTTAGAATACTATTATGTCGCTTAACTGGAAAGAAATAAATTTAATTCTCGATGAACTCGATCTTGAAGGCGCTCAGATTCAAAGCGCTGTACAGAGCGCTTACGATGTAATTGTTTTTCGTCTTCATAAAACGGGTAAAACAAGGCAGGTGTTAATATCATTAAGCTCAGGGGCGTGCAGGATACATGAGACTTTCCGCGCGGTTCCTAAAAGCGATAAACCCCTGCGTTTTGCGCAGTTTCTGTCGTCAAGAATTGTAAACGGCTGGATTATTGAGGCGCGTCAGCTTGGCGATAACAGGATTATTTATTTTAAAGTTAAACGCCATGATACTGTTTTTAATATGTATATAAGATTGTGGTCAAACGCCGCGAATTTTATTGTTACAGATGAAGAAAATGTTGTGTTAGACGCAATGCGGCGTCTTCCGAAAAAGGGCGAAGTGACAGGAAAGCTGTTTTCCGCGGACTCTGTTTTAAAACATGATAGTCTGCGCAATAAATCCCTTAATCAAAAAAATGAAAATCAAACAGCCTTCCCAGCGGATGACGGCGTGAAAAAAGAAAGAATATATACAGTGCGCGATCTTCCGGGCGGTGAATCCTTTAATAAAAAAATTGATGATTTTTACGCGTCACAGGGCGGCACTCTTTCCCTTGAAAATTTAAGAGAACAGGTCAGGCGTAATTACGAGGGAAGTTTAGGACGCATTAACGCGGCTCTTACAAGGCTTAAAGAAAAAGAATCGTCTTTTGCTGATGCTGACAGATTTAAAATTTACGGCGATTTAATTCTTTCCAATCTTGACGTGATTAAACCGGGTGATAAATGGCTCGAGATTATTAATGATAATGAAACAATCCGCATTGAACTTGATTCTCAGCCGGGTGATCGAGGCGCGGGTTCCAATTCTTATGAACGCATAACACCGGCCGCGATGGCAGGCAGATATTACGAACAATACAGAAAAGCCAAAAACGGCCTTGGTGAAATTCAAAGAGAGATTGAACAAGGGGTGCGGGAATTAAAGGAAGTTTCGGAAAAACTTGACCGGTTGTTAGGTGAAACAAATCCCTTAGTTCTCGCGAAACTTTTAAAACAGGGCGGCGCTTTAACAGGCGCGAAACCTTCCAAAAAGGATAAAACGCGTCCGGGGCTTTCATTTAAAAGAGGGGACTGGCTGATCATTGTAGGAAGGGATGCCCGTGAAAATGACGAGCTTTTGCGCCGCCATGTAAAAGGGAACGATATGTGGCTTCATGCGCGCGATTACCACGGCTCTTATGTTTTTATTAAACAAAGAGCAGGAAAATCAATTCCTCTTGATATACTGCTTGACGCGGGAAATCTCGCGGTATTTTATTCAAAAGGGCGCAACAACGGCGAAGGCGATCTTTTTTACACACAGGTAAAATATTTGCGCAGAGCGAAAGACGGCCCAAAAGGCCTTGTCATTCCAACACAGGAGAAAAATCTGTATATCAAACTTGATGATAACAGGCTCCGCTCTCTTGAGAATTGCAAGGTATGATGGAGCAGTCCTTTGACTTCTAACCTTCGGTCCGGTGTTAGCTGTTTTATTTTTCGGGCATGCCTGACTCGAACAGGCGACATCTTGGTCCCAAACCAAGCGCGCTACCAACTGCGCTAATGCCCGTGAATTTTCATATTACCTTTTTTGGTATAGAGCGTCAAGAAGCGGCATTAATATGCATGTACGCTGATAAATTCTGACGCTTGTTTTTACTGTTCAAGCTCGGGAAGATATTGCCAGTAACGTTTTGGCATGAACTGACGCTGTAAATCGGGATTATTTCGATCTTCGTTATTAATTGTCTTGTGATAATGTTTCCACAGTTCTTCCCACTCGTCTTTGCCTGAATCAAATTTTGCGTCTGCAGATTCCTTGTCTAAAAAACTTGTCTTAAATTTTTCTCCGGGTTTCCGGCTAAGACTCAAACTTCGTTTTTCATCTATTACATTCCATGCGGTTTCGCCGAACCGTGATGTTAAATATTCTCCAAGAGCGGGAAGCGTAAAATGATCGGGAGAACATTTTGCGATAAATTCGCCTTCGCTGTTTGGATTAAAACGCAAAAGCCCCATTAGTCTTTCAAGCTCCCGGAAAACCTTAAAAGATGAGTTAAGCATAATCTTAATATCAGAATCTACACGGTTATTTGCTTTTACTTCCGCAATATTACGCTTTTCATCTGCACTGCAATCCATTTTTGTTATCGCGTAAAATTTTTCCCCGTACGCGATCATTTCTTTATATATTGGAAGTTCGCTCAGCCACGCGTGCAGCAGCGTATCAAAGACGTTAAACGACAATCCAAAAATTTCTTTTGCGCTTTTATTGTACGCGTTAAGCAAAGCTTTATTAAATCCCCGCGAAAAATAAGAGTTTACAAATTCTATGTCTTTTTGTTCGTATTTTCTGATTATTCCCTGCTGTTCATTTTGGGAGAAATTAAATTGATCTTCTTTATATAATTGACTGTTGTTACCGCCGATTATTTTAAACAGTTCATTAAGATTTAAATTCATTTTTCCTTTATTATTAAAAATCAAAGAGCGGAAGCTGAAGCCCGGCTCCGTCTGTGTCAGCTAACAGATTTCTGATGCGCGAAGGATCGTCAGGGCGCTCTATGTATTTGCCTCCCGCTGTTAAAAAATATTTGGCGCGTTTAAATGAAGCTCCTATCCTGTAAAGATTTTCCATTGAAAGGCTTCGCGATCTTCGCGACTCGATAATCCGCCGCGCTGTTTTCGCGCCAATACCCGGAATCCTAAGAAGCGTTTCGTAGTCCGCGCGGTTTATCTCGATAGGAAAAAAATCAAGATTGTTAAGCGCCCAAACGGTTTTAGGATCCAAATGCGCGTCAAGAAACGGCTGCTCATCGGACAGAATTTCGTTCGCTTTAAAATGGTAAAAACGTAAAAGCCAGTCAGCTTGATAAAGCCGGTGTTCGCGCACTAAAGGCGGCCCCGCGGTATCAGGAAGGCGCGGATCATAACGTTTTTCCCTGTGCGCAAAACTTCCCGGGTGAATAAAAGCCGAGTAATAAACGCGCTTAAGAGAAAACTTATTGTAGAGCGAACTGGTCAAATTTATGATCTGTTTGTCGTCCTCGCCAGTCGCCCCCACAATAAGCTGAGTACTTTGTCCCGCAGGAGCAAACCAGGGGGAGGAGGTTTTACCCTGCGGAAGAAATTTCACCTGACGGCGCGAATCCTCCGCTTCGTTTTTTACGTTGGAAAAATCATTCATTGCGCCGATTATGTCTTCTTTTGATTTTTCCGGAGCGAGGCACTTAAGGCTTTTTTCTGTAGGAAGCTCAATATTTACGCTGAGCCTGTCCGCCCATTTTCCCGCTTCGCGGATCATTTTTTCGCCTGTGCCGGGAATTAATTTTAAATGGATATATCCTCCGAAACCCATTTCTGTGCGAAGCGTTTTCGCGGTTTCTGTTAATTTTTCCATTACAATATCAGGGTCTGCGAAAATCCCTGAGGACAGGAAAAGCCCTTCGATATAATTGCGCTTGTAAAACTCGCATGTAAGTTCGGCAAGTTCCTGTACTGTAAAACTTGATCTTTTAACATCCGCCGAAGCGCGGTTTACGCAGTATGCGCAGTCGTATTTGCACACATTGGAATAAAGCACTTTTAATAGGCTGACGCATCTTCCGTCCTGAGTCCAGCTGTGGCAGACTCCCGCAGGCAAAGAAACGCCGAGTTTTTTACCCGCGCCCTGAAACCCGCTTGAGCCCGATGTCGCGCAGGAAGCGTCGTATTTAGCCGCGCCTGAGAGTGTTGAAATTTTTTCGCGGAGTTCATGCGCTCCCATTTACGATCACTATACAACAGTGTAGATGAATTGTCAAGATTTTTGTTTTAAAAAAATTAAAAAGTAATGTAGAAATATTGCAGTAAAATAGATAATATTTCTTATTGAAAAAAAATTAGGAGAATTTTATGGCTATAGAAAAATTTAATATGGAAAACGACGATGTATACGAAGGCGATTTTTTTGAAGGTGAAATGAACGGGAATGGTAAAATGATCTACGCAGACGGCAGAATCGAAAAAGGTAATTGGAAGAGCGGCAAATTTATCGGGTAAGTCTATAATAATAAAAAATGATGATATTCTGTATATCTTTTTTTTATTCTACATAATCGATATAATTTAGTTCATGCAAAACCTCTTAAACGCTGTAAATGATCCGCGCTTGTCATGTGAAGATCGCATTTCTTCTTTAAGGATATTTCATAACAAATCATTACAGAAAAAAACAGGAAACGGCGAAATCAACAACCATATACACACAATTTATAGTTTTAGCCCGTATACTCCCTCGATGGCTGCTTTTAAAGCGCATGAAGCGGGACTTGAAGCGGCAGGTTCTGTGGATCATGATTCAATTGGAGCGGCGAAGGAAATGCTTGAAGCGTGCGCTGTTTTGGGAATCGGCGGATGCGCCGGGTTTGAAGTGCGCGTAAGTTTTAAAAAGGACGCAGATGGGAACCCTTCTCTTTTTGCGCATAAAAAAATAAATAATCCCGATTCCGAAGGCATTGCATATATGACTGTTCAGGGAATTCCAAAACATGCAATAGAAAAAGCCGCGGATTTCCTTGCGCCAATCAGGGAAGAAAGGCTTAAACGCACCAAGGCGATGACAGTTTCAGCTAACGTTCTGCTGAAGGACGCAGGTTTAAATGAGATTGATTTTGAACATGATATTTACGATAACTCGCAGTTCGCGAAAGGAGGGGAGATAACAGAGCGGCATCTTCTTGCTGCCGCCGCGGATAAAATTATTTTTAAATACGGGAAAGGACAGGATTTACTTGATGGTCTTAAAAATAAAATGGGAATAACTGTTAATCCAAAAATCGCTTCTCATTTAAGTGATCCGGACAATCCTCATTATCTTTACGATCTTTTAGGTGTTTTAAAAACCGATTTGCTTCCCGGTGTTTTTATTCAACCTGATGAAAATGAATGTGTTCATGCAATTAAGGTAACAGAGTTCGCTTTGTCAACCGGGGCTGTTCCTTCTTACGCGTATCTTGGCGATATAGAAGAATCTGTAACAGGCGATAAAAAAGCGGAAAAATTCGAGGATGATTTTATCGAAGAATTGTTCGCATATATTTCCAAGCTTGGATTTAAAGCGGTAACATACATGCCGCCGAGGAATTCGCTTAAGCAGCTTTTAAATGTGCAGTGTCTTTGCGATCAATTTAATTTTATGGAAATATCAGGCGTTGATATTAACAGCTCGCGCCAGTCTTTTAACTGCCGTGAAGTTTTAGAAAAAGAATTCCGTCATTTAATTGACACTACATGGGCTTTAATCGCGCATGAGAGACTCTGCACTGTTGATATGCGTTACGGGATTTTTTCCAAGAATAATCCGCTTGCGGCTCTTGATTTAAGAAAAAGGCTGGTTTCTTACGCCAAAATCGGTAAAAAATTTGATTTATTCAATCCTGATGAATCCGCAGCAAAGGCCGCTGTTGAAATTGATAAAGGAAATTATTAATATTGCATTATAGAAAAAATTTCGGAGAATTTTATGACTAACGGATTTATTGCCGCTCTTATAAGAGGGCTTTGTATTGATGTGACAGGAAAACCTCACGCGGTGGTTTTTAATGACTGGGAAGTTGTCGTCCCAAAAAACGCGCTAAAAATTGAAATTAACCTTTCGGATAACGAAAAGTCAGCCGCCGGCATTATACGCGCTTCATATAAAAACTGGCTTTTAACAAACCCCGAGCAGGACGGAAAAGTTCCGATTCCTTCATGCGCCGCGTTGACAGCTAACGGAAAAAATCTTGGCGTATACTGGATCGGCGAAAATATCGACAGCGCACGCAAATCTCAGGAAGAAAAAAACAACTCTCATTTAATTGAGTACCATGCGTCTGACTGCGAAATTATTAATTCACAAAGGCGCGCTGATGTTGTAAAAAATAAAATAGCTTTAGTTACAGGCGGCGCTCAGGGAATCGGCGAGGAAATTGTGCGCGGCCTGGCTGCCTGCGGCGCTTTTGTTTTTATCGCGGATTTAAATCTCGAAGGCGCAAAAAAACTCAGCAAGGAAATTAATTTTAGAGAAGAGCGCACAGCCTCCGCTCCGCTTCAGGTGAATGTGTCAAACGAAGAATCAGTGCAGGCGATGTTTGAAAATGCCGCGGTAATCGCGGGAGGTCTTGACCTTTGCGTCAGCAACGCCGGGGTTCTTAAAGCAGGCAGTGTGCTTGAACAGGAACTTTCAGATTTTAAATTTGTAACAGATATTAATTATACCGGTTTTTTTGTTATCAGTAAATTCGCAGGCCGCCTTTTGCGCACTCAGAATCTTACAGCTCCGTCATGGATGACAGACATTATTCAGGTTAACTCTAAATCCGGCCTTGAAGGTTCTAATAAAAATGGAGCATACGCAGGAGGGAAATTCGGCGGATTAGGACTTACAGCGAGTTTTGCGATGGAGTTAATTGAATACAATATAAAAGTAAACGCAGTATGCCCCGGTAATTTTTTAGACGGCCTGCTTTGGTCAGACCCGGACAAAGGTCTTTTTGTCCAATACTTGAAACAGGGAAAAGTTTCCGGCGCTAAAACCATAAATGATGTACGAGCATTTTACGAATCAAAAGTACCGATGAAAAGAGGCTGCACCGGAAAAGACTTAGTGCGCGCGATTCTTTACATTGTCGAGCAGGAATACGAAACAGGACAAGCCGTCCCTGTAACAGGCGGACAAATTATGCTTCATTAATTGAGGCTGTTCTAAAATTGAAAAAATTATTATTACCAAACTTCCAATACGGCATATACGGAAAGCCCCGACAGCTAGGATAGTAGGAATCTGTAAAAGTGTTTTGTGACGAGTCCGATGCTCCCGTTCAGGCAGCTAAAATTATTCCAATTAAAAGATTTATATGATATTTTGAAAACATCGGACTTGATGATACGACCAATGCAAAAACACGCGCACTGCTCAGGCTAAAGCCTTCGCGCTTTTTCAATTTATTTTAACTTCATTGTGCGCTACGCTGTTTTAATTTTTACAATCTACACGGCTTGCCGTGCATAAATGAGCGTATAAACGCTGCCGGGGTTTCCCGCTCATACCGTATTGGTTATTTTAATATAAATTATTCGTTATTGTTTTGGAACAGCTTCTGTTATGATTCTTTTAAAATATCCAAATATGGCGGCTGTATTCAGCATTGGGAGGCGTCTATGGCTGCGTTAAATAAAGTTTTATAGGCAAGTCTGTCCGGCGATAGCATATTATTTTATAGATTAGAAATTTTAATGCGCCGGAAAGACTCGTCAAAAAACACGTGTAAAAATTCCTGCCATTCTAGCCCCCCAAGGCTGTGTACAGCTGCCATATTTGTTTTAATTAAAAAAATATTAATACAGGAATTTTCGAACAGCCTCAATTAATTAAAATTAATTAAATCGCTTACCTTGACCGCTTCCCCGGAGGCGATGGATTTATTTCCGGCTACTCCTGTAAGTATTGAGTATACTCCGTCAATGTGAGAAGCGGCGCGTTTGAATCTGTCAGGCGCGGGGTCGCCGAATATGTCGTTTAACATAACATTGTCGCCGCCGCCGTGTCCGCCTGCTCCTTCGGAGAATTCAATTTCATATGGCTTTCCGAACATCGGATAAAAGAAAATATTTTTTCTGTCAAGCGCGCCTTCTTCGCTTTTATCGCCGCCTGCGTTAATATAGGTTTTCTCCCTGACGCTTACTTCGAGCCTGCCTTTCGATCCGTTAAACACAACATTGTATCCTTCCCACGGCATATAGGAGTTAAGCGAATATGTTAAAATCGCGTTGTTTTTATACCGGACTAAAAGCCCCATTGTGTCTTCTATGGATATATCTTCCGAGAAAACGCTGCGGTCGCGGATGTAGCCTGAGTCTTCCTCGGCGTCAAGATACAATGATTTTAACTGCTCATTGTTTTCTATATCAATTGCAAACGGATCGTTTTTGGCGGCTTTGCTTCCGTGACAGCGGTAATAAAAATTTGTCACGCCTCTTTTTTCGGCGTTTTTCATCCCGTAAAAATTTAAATCGCCCATCGCGAAAACAGTTTCCGGAATTGTGCCGAGCCAGAAATTTACAAGGTCAAAATGATGCGTGGATTTATGAACCAATAGCCCGCCTGAGTTTAACTTGTTCCGGTGCCATCTCCTGTAGTAGTCCGCGCCGTGGTGTGTGTCTAAAAGCCACTCAAAATGAACCGAAAAAATGTCGCCCGCAAGCCCGTCCATGATAACTTCGCGGATTTTTGTGTTATGCGGCGCGTAACGGTAATTGAATGTTACGCGAAGATTTTTTCCTGTACGTTTCTGGCAGTCAATTATCGCCTGAGCTTTTTTATCGTCTATAGTCATTGGTTTTTCCGTGATTACATCGTAGCCCTTTTCCATCGAGCGGATTATATAATCGTGATGAGTGCGATCGACGCTTGTTACAATAACTGTATCCGGTTTTATTTCATCAAGCATTTTATCAAAATCCGTGTAGTAGTAAGTTTTCGCAGGCTGCGCTCCGTATTCTTCTTTAAGCACTTTATTCGCGTAATTCATGCGGGTCTGCGACATATCGCAAAACGCCGCCATCTCCGCCCTGTCTTTATAGGTTTTACAGATTGCTTCGTAAAACATCCGCGCTCTTCCGCCTATTCCAACCTGCACATATTTTTTCACTGCCATTTTTTACCTCGATTTTGCATGATTTAATTCCTTGTTCTAGGATAAAGAAATTTTATGTTATTTTCAAGCTGATATAGATTAAGAATTATATACACTCGCAGAGTTGTAAAGCCACAGAGAAACAACGATATACGCAACAAAAGTCCATGTTTTGGCAATGTTTTTCTATATTTTCAACAAAATTAACATGATATAATCGAAAATGCGGTGTTTTTCGCGTAAAGTATTATTCAATTTTATGTTAAAATAAATGAAACACCATAAAAATTGTTAAATACTACAAAGGAGAAAAGTATGAAAAAAGATGAATTTGAAAGCGAATATAATAAAATATTCGAAAGAGCTATGACGCTGGGCGATAAAACCCGCCGCGAGGGTTTGCTTTCATTGGAGGAGTGCATAAACGAAGAGCTTCTTAATAAAATGGATGTAATGGAAACCGGTTTAAGGTTAGCCTGCGACGGAACTGATCGCACTATAATAGATAATATACTGACTAATATTATAAATCAGGAAACCGACAGCGATAAAAAATTATTAAAAACAGTACAAAAAACCGCTGTGCTTCTGATACATGAAGGATATTCCGCGGGACTTCTTGAGCTGACTATAAATTCGCTTGTGGATATTGGTTATGAAAACGCATTAAAAGTATATCTTGAATCTAAAAGCCGAGGCAAAGCGTTATCTGAAGATAATTCTACTGATTTTTATTCGCAGGATTATCCTGATAAATGCACTAAAAATGAGTTAAAAGCAATCAGCATATTGCATGAAAAATTTGTCCGTCTTGCGATTAAAAGTCTTTCTGTTAAATTAAACTGTCTTGTAAAAATGTTTGTCGCTTCTATAGATCAATATACCATTAAAGATTTTATCCGCACGCTTCCTGATTCTGCAACAATCGGGATAATCAATATGCAGCCTTTAAACGGCTGCGCCGCGATGGAGATTTATAATTCAATCGCCTTTGACGGCATATTTCCTTTACTGTTGGAAGACCTGCGGCAGACATGGTCAGAGGTTATTAACTTGCAGCCAAAGCTTGAAAAAACAGAAACAAGCCCCAAATCAATCAAGATCGCTCCGCATACAGAAGGCGCTATTGTTTTAACTTTTGAAACAACGATAGATGAAACCGAAGCGATGATAAATTTTGCAATTCCTTATTCGGTGATAAAGCCTGTTTTGAATCAATTCACCGAGGAAAAATTTAATAAAGTAAAAAAAGAAATTGAAGCGGACGACGCGGAAGAATGCAGGAAAGCCGCAGAAAACGGAGACGCTGCAAAACAGCTTAAACTTGCGTATTGTTATTTAAATGGCGAAGGCGTGGAACAGGATTATGAAAAATGCGTTGAATGGCTTGAGAAATCCGCGTCACAGGGGAACACCGAGGCTTTATATTATTTAGGCATCTGTTATAAAAACGGAAAAGGCGTTGAAAGAAATGTAAACAAAGCCCTGGAAATATTTTATAAAGCTTTAGAATCAATGAATCAAAATGATTTGGATGAAAACTCTACAGCGTCCGGTATTTATAATGAAATGGCTTTCTGTTACAACGAGTTAGGTGAATATCAAAAGGCGATTAACTATTGCGAAAAAGCGCTTGTTATACAGAAAAAAATTATGAAAGAAGATTTCCCCGAGACCGGAGACATTTATTATAACCTTGGCGTCAGTTATTTCTGTCTTGAGCAATACGAAACCGCTATAGAAAATTTTAATAAAGGAATAACCGTAAAAGAAGCTTTTCAGGGAAAAGAAACTTTTGACGCCGCTGTCTCTTATTTATACATTGCAGGCTGTTACGAAGCAATAAAAGATTATGATAAAGCACTTGATTTTTATAATGAGGCTCTTATTATATATGAAAAAATTTCAGGTAAAGATCATCTTGATACCGCTCTTACTTACTTTTGTATCGCTGATTGTTACTATAAAAAACAAGATTTTAAAAAAGCAGTTGAGAATGATTTAATGGCGCTGAAAATAAGAGAAAAAATTTGTGAAGAAAACGATCCTTTATTATCGCTTTCATATAACAACATAGGCAGTAATTACAGGGCTTTAGGTAATTATGAAGAAGCGTTAAAGCATCACCTTAAAGCGCTGGAATTAAGAAAAAAATATTGTGATATAAAAGAATATATTGCTTTTTCTTATACTAACGCAGGAAAAGATTACGAATCGCTCGGCGACAAAAAAAACGCGCTAAAATTTTTTAAGGAATCTCTTTTAATCTATGAGTCGCTTGACGGGGTTGAAAAAGACGCGGAAGAAGTAAGACAGGCTGTTAAGAGAGTAAGCGGTGATTAATTAATAATTTTTATATTAATTGGAGGAAGATATGACAAAAAAAGAACAGGATGATTTATTTAAAAAGGCTTATGATGATTTTAAAAAAGAACGTTACGGGAAAGCGGCGGAAGGTTTTCTGAGACTTGCAGAAGCGGGACACGGTGAAGCGTGTTACCGCATCGGAAGTCTTTATTGTTCCGGTTACGGCGTAGCGAAGAATTATGTCAAAGCAAGGGAATGGTTTGTCAAAGCAGGGGAAAACGGTTATCCGAGAGGTTATCAAAGAATCGGCGGCTGTTATGAAAATGGTGAAGACGGTCTAAAGGAAAATGAAGCCGAGGCTTTAAAATGGTATTTAAAAGCGGCGGAAATGGGAGACAGTGACTGCCAGTATATGGCAGGTCAGTTTTATGCAGAAGGAAAATCTGTCCCGCAGGATAAAGCCATAGCCATGCAGTGGTATCAGAAAGCGGCGGATCAAGGTAACTCCCATGCGAAAGACGAGCTTGAGTATCTTAACAAAAAAACTTTTAGCGATACGAAAGAAAATAATGAAGATGATGATGAGGAGAATTACAGCGCTTTTAGCAGACGCGGATACCATGGTATTAATCCCGGCGAAGGAGAAATAACTCAAACCTTTGATTGGGAAGACAGTTCCGAAAAAGATTTTAAACTTGCGGTTAATTATTTAAACGGTGACGGCGAAACGCAGGATTACGCTAAAGCCGAAAAACATTTTCGCAAGTGCGTAAATAAAAGAAAAAAGGATTACGGAGCCGAAGATGATTATATAGCCACTACAAGCATTTTAACCGGACATAGTTATGAGAAACATAAAGATTATCAAAAAGCGATTGTCTGGTATGAAAAAGCTCTTTTAATATATAAAAAAAATTACGGCGATAAATTCCATCAGGATATAACTGACACTTTATTTTATATTGGTGACTGTTATGAATCGTTAGCTAATTATAAAAAGGCGCTTGAATATTTTGAACAAACAATCGCGTCTGATAAAAAAGTTAATAAAAAGGATAACAGTAATTTCGTTGATTATTACAGTCATGTTTCATTCTGTTATGTAAAACTGAGTGACTATAAAAACGCCTTAAAATACAGCCAAAAAGCCCTTGCGATAAGTGAAACTTACGATGGTCTGGAGCACGCGAATACAGCTTATATTAATTATAAAATTGGCGATATTTATTTTTATCAGGATGATTATCAGAACGCAATAATTTATTATGATAAAGCGTACAAAATATATGAAATACTCTACGGTAAAAAAGATTTAAATACTAATAACATGTGTATGAACATTGCATACTGTTATGAATTAATGAAAGATTATAAGAAAGCGTTTTCTCTTTATAAAAACGCCCTTACTATATTTAAAAAATTATCAGGCAGTGAAGATTTAAACGCCGCGAGAGCCTATTTTTGTATCGCCATATGTTACAGAGAGCAAAATAATCATAAAATGGCGCTTGAAAATGATTTACAGGCGCTTAAAATAAGGGAAAAATTATGCGCAAAAGATGATCCGGATTTATTTGAATCATTGAATATAACGGGCGTTAATTACCGTAACCTTGGTGATTTTGAACAGGCGCTTGATTATCATCAAAAAACATTAAAGCTAAAGAAAAAATACCAAAGTGAAGACCCTGATACTATTGCTTTTACAATCACCAGTATCGGAAAAGATTACGAAGCGAAAGGAGACAAGAAAGACGCTCTCAAATACTTTAAACAGGCGCTTTCCATTTACGATTCTCTTGGAAATGAAAAAGATATTGAAAGCGCAAAACAGAACGTTATAAGAAATGAAAAATAAAAACAAGGAAGTAAATTATGAAATGCGTTAATTGTGAAATGGAGTGGTCGGGGAATGAAAAAATTACAGCAACTATCACCAAATGTCCCTTCTGCGGAGAAGATCCTAATGAAAAAAAAGAAGAGCCAAAACACCACGAAAATACCAAAGACGCGTTAGCTGCTATTTATAAGCAGTTCGGCGCAGATGTTCTTCTTGGAAGATTAAACGGATATCTTCCTGATTTCGCGCCTTCTGTCTCACTGGCTGACAAAGAGCTTGTCTACAATGTAAATAAAATGGGATCTTCAAAAGCGTTAAAGGAAGCTGATAAAGGCCCGCGGGAAGAAAAGGAAAGAGCCGTAAAAATCGCCGTAAGAAACCTGATAGACGCCTATGTCGCGCCTGAAGTAGCGGAGAAAATTATATACGAGTTTACAGAAGCGCTGGGATGGGATATAAAACGGAGTTCCCTGCGCGCGGATGAAAAACCGGAGAGCCAGCTATCAGCAGATGCGCCGCCAAAAATTAAACACGCAGCAGCGTCAAAAAAAATAAAACCTTCTAAAGTTACTCGAAATAATACATCGAAACCGGTGATGAATGCGCCTCAAAAAGGCGAAACTTTAAGCAAAGATATGATTGGAAACGCGAATCGCGGCAAATATATAACATCAGAAGGAAACTGGATTTATTATCGTAATGAAGAATGCAACCTATATAAAATCCGTACAGACGGGACAGGAAGAAAGAAACTCACTGATAGGGCATACAGTGATATTAAAGTAAACGGTGATTGGATTTATTATAAAAATGGTAATCGCAATATATGCAGAATAAAGACAGACGGAACAAGCGCGCAGGAATTAACAACACTTAACGACCCGTATTGTTTGAATGTAGCCGGAGGCTGGATTTATTACACAGCCGCGTACAGTAAAGGAGAACCGGAATGCGCTTATTGGATATTCAGAATGAGGATGGATGGGAAAGAAAAAGAGTTAATTATCAAAGAAAGTACTACTGATTCTGTTGTAGACGGTGATTGGATTTATTATACTAAACGAGAAAATGATGGTATTCATAAAATGCGGATAAACGGAACTGAAAAATGTCAGATTAATAGTGATCACAGCCACGATTTATGCGTATTAGGAGAATGGATTTATTACAAAAATATTAGTGATGGTAGAAAACTTTATAAAATACGGAAAGACGGATCGAACAAACAAAAATTAAACGATGACGCGTGTTACTTCGGTTTATGCGCGGAAGGAGACTGGGTTTATTATGTAGATGAGGGTAAATGGAATATTTATAAAATCCGTACAGACGGAACAGACAGACAAAAACTGAGCGATAAGAGAGTTGAACGTTTAGGTGTATTAAACGGTTGTGTATACATTTACGTTCAAGTTGGCGTTGATAAAAACAGTTACCCTATAGACAAAATATTTCAAATTGGATCAGGAATTACATTGAATTGATAACAATTAATATTTAGGACATAATAAATGAAATACGATAATACAAAAGAAGCGTTAGCTGCAATTTACAAACAATTCGGCGCTGATGTGCTGCTTGGAAAGCTAAACGCGTATTTACAGGATTTCGCTCCGTCTGTACCTGAAAATTATAAAAAACTTGCTTACGCTGTCCATACCTTCGGTTCTTCTGATGTTTTAAAAAATAATTTAAAAGGATCAAAGGAAGACAAGGAAAGAGCTTTTAAAATCGCCGTAAGAAATTTAACGGATCATTTTATAAGTAAAAAAATAGCGGAAGAAATTATTTTAGAGTTTTCAGACGCGCTTGGCTGGAAGATCGCAAAACCTATTCAGCCGCGGCCTGAGCAAAAACCTGTTTCCGATTTAAATCCTGTTCCCGCTGTAAAACCTGCGCAGACGCAGCCCGCGCAAAAAACATCATCAGCGCCTGTTACAAAACCTCAGCTTACACCAACGGTAAAACCGCAGCCTGCACCGGCAGCAAAGCCAAAGCCGCAGCCCGCGCCTGCCGCGAAACCGCAGCCTGCCGCAAAGCCGAAACAAAAGCCTAAGTTTCAGCTTTCTTCATTTTTTAAATCAATCTTTACTATCGTGGACAGAGATTCAGGAGACGGCAGTTATTTTCTTTTCGGAATTTTAGGAGCCGGTGTCGGCATAAGCATTGGAACATTAATCGGAGGTTTTTTCGGTGTAATTATAGGAGGAGTTTTAGGCTGGATTATAGTAAGCGAATTTGTTGGCAAAAGAGTTCATGTAAATTTGGGTAAGGTTTTTATCATCTATATAATCGGCGCGGTTTTATTAGCAATAGCCGCAAATGTAATTGTTCTTGTATCATCTTTTTTTAAATCTAAAACAGAAATTACGCAAACCGCCGCAGTTACAGCAAGGCCGGCAACTGTAATAGCGGATAATCTATCGGTATATGGAGGAGCCTCCTCAGAAAGCGATGTGATAAAAATTATCACGCGCGGGGATACTGTTTCAGTTTTAGGCGAAGTCGAAAACGGGTGGGCGAATATTAAGCACGGACGCGATCTTGGTTATGTCAGCTCACAATATATTATTATCGCAGGGGATCAAAGCGAAAGAATACAAGCTGAAGTTTTAATAAACGGTACGTATACCTTTTGGCCTAGGCTTCAGGCGCTGCGCGATGGAAGTCTTGTCAAAAATATTTTTATTCCGCAAATTACAGTCTCTGATAATTCTATTGTTATTTATTTTTGCGCTAACTCTCAGGGAGTGTACGGACCTGATTTAATTGTTAACGATTGGGATATCATTTGGGATTCAGGCGTTGACGGATTTTATAACAGTGAATATTTTTCCCTTTATGATTCAGAAGACCCCTCGCAGGTTTATAAACCGGCGCAGGCGAATTCCACAAATAACGGAATGGGTAAAATCTGGTCATTAACATTTAATAATTTAACTTCGACTCGGTTTAAGCTTACAGGAAAGCAATATTTTACTGATCAGAGCAATTTTATTTTTGATGAAATAATTATGTCGGAACCTGATAATTTTTCTGACATCTGGTAATAATCAAAAAATATCTGTATCCTGTTATAAAAGGCTTTGATTTAAAAAGAATACCTTAGGGAAGCAAAATATTATTAGGAGGATTTTATGAAAAGATTAATGGTTCTTTTCCTGATTCTGATCACAGCAGCGTCAGCGTTTGCATCAGGCGCAGGCCAGACAGGATCAACAACCGCGTTTACAAATTATGCGAACGGATTTCCCCAGAGAGTAACAATAAATATTCCGGTGTATGATCGCGCTTTTCAAGGCTGGAATGTAACGAACAATTACTGGACACGGTGGATTCAAAGGGAATTTGGCGACAGATACAATGTTACTGTTAATTATGTCGCCATCGGAAGATCGACAGAGTATCAGGATTATCTTCGGATGTTAGCTGCAAGAAGAGCGCCGAATATAATCATGAATTATGACATGTCAATTGCAGGCAACTATTACGGACTTGGCGCTTTGCAGGAACTTAACTGGCAGGAAATCGCCTACCACGCGCCGACATTCTGGGGAAATACAAGAAGAATGGTCGAACACTACGGGACTCTCAACAACGAAAAAGTTTTCTTTTTCGCGGAACGCCCGGCAGCTGATAACTTTACAACTCTTGTCCGCAAAGACTGGGTAGAAAGAGCGGGCTTCACGGTAGATCAGCTGACAAATCTTGAAACGTTCAATCAGATGCTTTTAAAATGGAAGGAGCTCGGACTTGGCACATTAGGCCACCGCCTTTTAATGAACAATTTTACTTACAGCTACGGATTCCGCCAGTGGCCGGTAAATGACGCCGAGCGCGATCTTTATTCGGAACTTTCTGTCGCGGACCTTCCCTGGGCGGCTTCGAAAGAATGGCTTAGGGATATGAACTGGAAATATAACAACGGAGTTCTGGATCAGGAATTTTTTCTTCGTGATGATGACGCGAAAGCGCAGGCTGAATTTGTCGCGGGGCGCACAGGCACATTTGATATGTACATGACAAATAACAGGCACATCGATGTAATGAACGCGGTAAGGTCGAATAATCCGGGCGCCGATTTTGCGGTTCTTCCTCCGGGCTGGAATGTTCCAAGAGGCAATGTTCCGCAGAGCAGAGGCTACTGGCCGTTTGGCATGATCATGGGTATCAGCCATCAGACAACAGCGCAGCAGCGTATCGCAGTCTGGATGTTCCTTGAATGGATGAGCCAGCCGGGTGTTTTATCCGCATTACAGCTTGGAATCGGCGGACAAAATGTACAGGGAAGCGAATCGGCGCTTAGCCCTAACGGCAATAGAGATTATTGGTGTCTTGTAATCGAGGCGACTAAAGCTCCGACAGAAGACGCATTCTGGGCGGCGAATAAAGCTCTCTGGTCGCCTCCCGGATGGGAACATCTTGTTGACGATATAATCAGGCATTACCGCGCGACTTCCCGGTACCGCACTCCGGATCCCCTGTTTACAGTTCCGCTGCCTGCCGTTATTGAACACCGCGCTAATCTTAATATTCTGTTCCAGCAGCTGTATGTAAGAATTGTAAGAGCTCCTGCAGATCAGTTTGAAACTGTTTATAATGACGCGGTCAGAACTTACAACGCCGCAGGTTATCAGGCGATTCTTGACGAAAAACGTCAGGTAATTCAAGCGGGTGATTTTATCAGATAACGTTAATAATTAAATAAACGAAGAGGGGCTGATCGGCCGGTCAGCCTCTTTTTGTCTCCGGAGAGATTAACAAACCCGGAAATAATAAAATACTTATTAAATCTCAGGCGCGTTTTCTAAAAGGTATTTTTCAGCTTCGGCGTTCCACAATCCGCGGCGGCGCGCGCAGATTTCAGCTAACGCAGCAAAGAGCGGATCGTCTTTTCCTTTTTCTGCAAAATCATCAATGGCAGTAAGTTCAATATTTTTATGAGTGTAGATAAGCTTCTTGCCGCCCGGGATTTTATCGAGATCGATTGTTGTTTTTGCCGCCGCGTTAAGGCCGCCGATGTGGGTGATCATAAACGCGGGGTTCAGTTCGCCTTTTGCCATCATGGCAAGTGATTCTTTCATATCGTCAGTGTTTCCGCCTGATGTTCCTACAATGTGGTGGGATTCATAATGCACATTGTAAAAATTAAATACGGCGGAAAAATTCGGATCGGTAGGTCCTGCGAAAAAGTTAAGGCAGCCGTCGCGGCCTAAAAGGCGGTCTCCCGTTTCAAGCACAGGTTTTACAGGCGCGAATACAAAAACATCGTCGTAGAGTCTTCCGTTATTAAGAGCTTTTAAATGCTCAACCGGGTCATTAATATCTTTTGTATTAACATAAATCAGCGTAACGCCGTGTTTTTTCGCTTCCTCCGCCGTTAAAAGTTCGCTTGCCCTTTTTATGCGGCTCTCATCAATATCCGTAACAACTAAAAGAGAAGGCTTTCGCGGATTGTGTATCGCGTAATCTATCGCGCCGAGTCCCATAGGGCCGACTCCCGCAAGGAGCGCCATTGAGCCGCCCTGCGCAATTCCCATTGAGTGGGCGTAAACGCCGGCTTTTGTATGGTACTGGGCGTTAAACGCTCCTATTATGCAGGAAACAGGCTCCGAAAGAGAGCCCATAAAATAATTTTCGCCTGAGTAATCCAAAAGACAGTTCATCTCCATTACTTCATTTGGAATGATTACATACGTCGCGCTGCCTCCGATGTATTCATAAGAATAACCGGGAGCCCATAATGTCGCTTCCCCGTTTTCATCGGGGTAGTTAAGCGCTGTCTGAATTGCGAACTTGCTTCCGGCCTTAAATTTATTTTTCCATTTTTTGCCGGCTTGTTCGATTGTTCCGCAGAACTCATGGCCTACAACCGGCTGCGTTTTGCTTAAGTCGTGGCGCACCCGCTTGTGTTTCGCGCCCTGAGAAGCGAGTTTGTGAGTTGACATGCAGATTGAATCCGAATAAACCTTCGCGAGTATTTCATCATCTTTGATTGCCGGCAAGTCAAATTCGTCAAGGCGAAGATCATTTTCGCCGTATAAGCGGACAGCTTTAGTTTTCATATAACGCTCTTTAGTTTTTTATTTTCTTTTGTTTAATACATCGCTCTCATATTGATTAATGATTTCAAGCCAGCTTATGCCGGCGGGAACTCCCGCGTCCGCGCAGAGTTTATCCCAGACCGCGGCGAAGGGGAGAGTTTTTATCTCTTCCATAAGCGCAAGACGCAGATGATAATTCCCCTTGTTCTCCGCGTCTGTAAGCAGCTTAGTCGGCTCCAATAAAGCTTCAAGCAGGCCTTTGCGAAGAGCTCTTGTCCCGATTGTCCACGCCGCGATTCTGTTAATCGAAGCGTCAAAAAAATCGAGGGCGATATCAATCCTGTCAGGACATTTTGCGCGGATTATTTCGCGGCAGGTTTCGCGTAACTCATCGGAATAGACCGGAACATGATCTGAATCCCACCTGATTCCGCGGCTGAAATGCATTAAAAGGCCGGGAACAAATAAAAGACAGGAAGATATTTTATCTGCGAGCGCTTCTGTAGGATGAAAATGCCCGGAATCAAGGCACAGTCGTATTTTTTTTTCCGCGGAGTATCCAAAATAAAACTCATGAGAGCCTACGACATACGCTTCGCTTCCGATGCCGAAAAGTTTTGATTCAACCGCGTCTGTAATTGTTTTTGGGTCGTATTTGATTTCTAATATTTCGTCTAACGCGTCGCGGAGCCTTTTGCGAGGAGAGAGGCGGTCGGCGGGAATATCTTTAGAGCCGTCAGGCGCCCAGATATTGTTTACGCAGGGGCTTCCCTGATTTTCTCCGAACGCGCTTGCGATTTTTCGCGACGCTTTTAAATGGCGAAGCCAGAAATCGCGCGTTTTTTTATCGGCGCTCGAAATAGTGTAGCCTGAATCCGCCATCGGATGCGCGAATAAACTCGGATTAAAATCGAGCGGAATTTTCTTTTTCTTTGACCATGTAAGCCATGTTTTAAAATGCTCAGGCTCAAGTTCGTCACGCGAAACTTTTTTACCGCCTGTTTCCGCGTATAATGAATGAAGATTAAAACGTTTTTTCCCCGGTATTAAAGAAAATGCGGTTTCAGCGTCCGCGCGAAGTTCATCGCCGCTGCGCGCGCGCCCGGGATAATTTCCTGTCGCCATTATTCCGCCGCTTGAACCTTCGCTTCCTTCAAAGCCTGAAATGTCATCTCCCTGCCAGCATTGTATGGAAACAGGAATATCAAGGGCTGCGCGGATTGCCTTGTCGGTGTTTACTCCGAAAGCCGCGTATGACGCTTTTGCAAGTTCATAAGCTTTTTCTGCGGACTGCGCGTCCTTTGCTGTGTTCTGGTTTTCTTTCATAAAATCCTCCGTTATGTGATATTAAACCTGGTAAGCTTATTTCGTGGAAACGCTTGAACGGAAACGTTCAACTTCCCAATTATTTATAAAATCTATTTTATCTTTTTTCATAAAAAGAGGCCCGCCGAAACTTTCCGAGTATACCGCGGCTTTAACCGTATCTTTAAAAAGATCGAGCGCAAACCCGGCGGCTTTCTCTGCCGCTGCTGCGCTGAAAACGCCTAAATTCTTTACGGCGGTAATTTTGGGATTCCTGCCGGTTTTTTGCGTATGTTTCTCCCAATCGCTTTTGATGCCTTCCTGCGTATCTGCCTCTGAAAAAAGCGGATCGCTTCCTGAATATACAATATGATCCGGAGTAAATGCCGATGAAACAGGATAAAAAGATTCGCGGTCTTTTATGAACGCGGCGATTTCTTTATTAATCATGAACCCGGAAAAACCAGCCAGCTCCTTAAATGTCTGTAATATTTCTTTGATTTTTTCTTCCTCTGCGCCTTTACCGAACCCAGAACTTTGCGGGAAACTTTCTCCGTCAATTCTCACTTCATCAGAGAAATCAGGTTTTCTTTTTACTTTCGCGCCAATCCTGTCCATTACATCATCGTATAATTTTTTTACTTCATTTACAGTGTCCGCGCCTGCAAAAATCCCGTGGTTTTCAAGCAAGATAACAGGCGCGTTTTTTTTATTTTTGGCGTAGTATTCAGCTAACGCTGTTTTTACAAGGCGCGAAAGTATATATCCGGGGTTTGTCGAAGGTATCCATAAAATATCACTGCCGAAAATTTCTTTCGCAGTTTTTTCTCCTTCTATGGAACAGCAAAGGCCGTTAACAAGGGCAGGGTGCAGGTGGACGACAAACGAATACCTGATGATGTCGTGCAGCAATGCCTCGACGCTCGGCCTTTTGTTTCCCGCCGCTTTTTCATTTCTTGCCGCCATTAAATCAGCTAACACTTCTTTTTCTCTTTCGTCATTTGATTCGGAATATGTTTTATCCCAGATTGCGCTTAACGCGCGCCTGTCCATTTTTACAAATGAATCTCCATCTGCCTGCGATAAAGAAGAGCCCGATGCTTTTACAAAAAGAGCGTTATCGTCCTTAAAAGACGTGTTTCCGCCCCCTGCGAGAGTGTATTCGGGATTTCCGCCGTAAAAGCGCGATATTTCGATTAATTCTTTTATACCGGAGATTTCGCTGTAACTGCTCATTACCGTTAGTCCATGTGAAACACTTCTAATAATGTATCGCTTACGGGTGATTCATCAGGATTTGTATCCATCACATCTTTCATCATGTGCCACCATTTTTTTACGATTTCTTTATGCTTAAGATCGTCATTTGCCGCGCCATCCGCAAGATGCTGATATGCGAATAACGTATTTGTTTTACTGTCAAGATAAATTGTGTAATCCGAAACTCCGGCTTTTCTAAGCTCATCTTTTAATTCCGGCCATATTTCATCATGGCGCTTTTTATATTCAGCCTCGCAGCCTTGTTTAAGCCGCATGGCCCACGCGTGTCTTCTCATGTATCCTCCGGAACTGATAATGCTAAAGATAGATGAAGTATATACCTCTTTTATTGAAATATTCAATAATTATTGTTTGTCCGCAAAGCCGATTGTTTTGTTAGTTATTTATTTTGTTGATTTTTTGTTAATAAAATACTTAGATTTAACGTTAAACCTGCTTTGATTTTTATATCGTTATTGTTACATTAAGTTGACTTATCAGGGATATCATGCGATAATGAAAAGATTAAATCCTACAGGAGGAATTTTTAATGAAGAAAATCAGTATTTTATTGCTCATTCTCATGATTCTACCTATGATGCTTTTCGCAAGCGGGCAAGCGGCATCCGGCGGAAATCTCCGCTTTGGATGGTGGGGAAATGTCGCGCGTGACGACAGAACAAACGCTGTTGTAAGGCTTTTTCAGCAGGTAAACCCGGGCGTTAGAGTTGAAGTTGAAGCCGGCGTCGCTTTCGCGGCGTACTGGGACAGACTTGCTACGCAATCAGCCGCCGGAAACCTTCCCGATGTCATTCAGCAGGACGTTTCTTATATCAAGCAATTTAACAATAACGGGCTGCTTCAGGACCTGAATCCGTATGCAAGAGCAGGCGGAGCGATCGACCTTACCAACTGGTCGCCGGGCGCTGTCGCGGCAGGACGTCTTGGAAACTCGCTGGCCGGATTAATTCTTGCAACTAACGCATGGGGCATGATTGTTGACCCGGCTGTTCTTTCAAGAGCGGGCGTGGAAATCAATGACACAACATGGACATGGGCGGACTATGAAAGAATCGCAACGCAGATTTATCAGAGGACACAGGTTCAGACAATACCTCCGTTCAATGTAAGACAGGTTATTGAGCACATTTCCCGCCAGTTCGGCTCTCCCTGTTTTGCCGCGAATGACAGAGAACTTGGCATTACAAATAACCAGAATGCTTACAATGCTGTAAGAGACTGGATGAATACCGAAATGCGCCTTATGACTGCAGGAGTGCTTTATGATGTTCAGGACTCATGGATTCAGGGGAAGGCAATGGCTGAAGAACCGCTGCCGCTCGGCAAAACATGGAATCAGATGAACTGGAGTAATCAGCTTGTCGGTTTTATCGACGCAGCGCGCCGCGATTTAAATTATATTATGTATCCGCAGTTCACAAACAAAACAGCTAACGGAACATATTACAGAGCTTCAATGTTCATTTCCATTACGTCAAGATCACAGGTTAAAGACCTTGCCGCGCAGTTCATTAACTTCTTTGTTAATGATTTAAGCGCAGGCCGCATTCTCTTGGTAGAACGCGGAGCTCCTGTCGCAAGCCATATCCGCGAAGATATTTATCAGGTTGTAACAGCAGGCGACAGAAAAGTTCTTGATTATCTTACAAGAATCGAACCTTATACATCACCTGCCGATCCCGCGTATCCCGCCGGAGCAGGCGCTGTAGAAAACCCGATTATGCGCAACATCATGCTGGAAGTGCTGCTGGGAAGAATTTCAGTTGATAACGGACTTGCGCAGATTGTGCGCGATTCCAACGCCGAGTTAGCAAGAGCGAATCCGTAATTTTTTAGGTAAATGAGCAGGGGAGCGGTAAAAAGCCCCCTGCTTTTTTATATTTAAAAAAGTTAAAATTTCATATAACGCAGGATTTTTATGGTAACTTATTATACCGGTAAGAGACAGTTAAAAGAAGACCTTGCCGGATATCTTTTTATTAGCCCCTGGCTTGCAGGTTTTTTCGCGTTTGCCATTATTCCGATGATAATGTCGCTTTATTTTTCATTTACAAGGTATAACCTTTTAACTCCTCCTGTTTTTACAGGAATTGCCAACTTCCAGAGGATGATAACAGATCCGCTTTTCTGGAAAACGATTCAGGTCACTTTTACCTACGCCTTTTTTTCCGTTACTTTAAGATTGATTTTCGCCTTTTTTCTGGCATCCTTGTTTAAACGTGATTCATGGATGACCAAAGTATATACAACTGTTTATTATATCCCCTCGCTTGTAGGAGCCAGCGTCGCGATTGCCGTTTTATGGCGGCGGATTTTTATGGGCGACGGACTTATAAATATTATTCTGCAATCCTTAGGAATAAAAAGCACAGTAAGCTGGATTGGAAATCCTGACACAGCTCTCGGCGTTATTGTAGTTCTGGCTGTCTGGCAGTTCGGCTCTTCAATGCTAATTTTCCTTGCGGGGCTCAGGCAGATTCCGAAAACTTATTACGAAGCGGCGTCCATTGACGGAGCGGGCTGGGTCAGCCAGTTCTTTCGCATAACGCTCCCGCAGATGACGCCTATTATTTTCTTTAACCTTATAATGCAGTTAATTAACGGATTTACCGCTTTCAGTCAGGCATTTATTATTTCAGGCGGCTCAGGCGATCCTTTAAACAGCACGTTATTCTACGCGCTGTATGTTTACATGCGCGGGTTCAGATCGCTTGAAATGGGTTACGCCTCGGCTTTAGCCTGGGTGCTTGTATTAATTGTCGCGGTATTTACATCGGTTATATTTAAAACTCAGAACCGCTGGGTACATTACGAGTCATAAGGCGGCAGAGTATGATGGATTTATCACAAAGACAGCGCAGAAAAGAATTTTTCCAATCCGGCATTTATCATATATTGATGATTGCGTTCGGTTTAGTTATGCTCTATCCGATTTTATGGATGGTTGTCAGCTCCTTTAAAAACAACAATGAAATCTTTGACAGCATTTCACTTATTCCCACAAGTTTTTCATTGGAGAATTATATACGCGGCTGGACATACGGCGAGTTCACGCAATATTCGTTCGCAAATTTTTTCGCGAACTCAATTTATATTTCGACAATTACGACAATCGGAGCGGTTCTTTCATCATCGCTTGTCGCTTACGGTTTTGCGCGCATACGTTTCAGGGGAAGGAACTTCTGGTTCAGCTGCATGTTTTTAACCCTTATGCTTCCTTATCAGGTTGTAATGGTTCCGCAGTATATAATGTTTTTCAGCTTTGGATGGGTAAACACGTTCTGGCCTTTAATTCTGCCGCAGTTTACAGGACAGGCTTTCTTCATCTTTTTAATGGTGCAATTCTTCCGCGGCGTCCCGATGGAATTAGACGAATCGGCTGTTATCGACGGCTGTAATAAATTTAACATCTTTATTCGTATTCTTTTCCCGCTTATAAAACCTGCGCTGATAACGTCTGCTATTTTCAGTTTCTACTGGAGATGGGACGACTTTTTGGCTCACCTTCTTTACTTAAATCAAACGCGGCTTTATACAGTCTCGCTCGCATTGCGCAACTTCGCGGACCCTACATCCCACACAGACTGGGGCGCGATCTTCGCTATGGGCTCTTTATCACTGCTGCCGTCGCTTATTATTTTCTTCCTTTTCCAGAAGTATATTGTCGAAGGCATAAGCACTACAGGCATGAAGGCGTAAAACTTTTACAATGCTTGAGTTACAGGGTGTTACAAAAGCTTACGGTTCCCGCAAAGTATTGGATGATATCAGCTTTTCGTTAGGTGACAATGAGATACTTGGGTTTCTTGGCCCGAACGGAGCCGGCAAATCCACAACCATGAATATTATTACAGGTTATATTTCTTCAACATCCGGGACCGTTAAGCTAAACGGATATGAGATTCTAGACGATCCAGTGAATTTCAAAAAACAGATCGGGTATCTTCCTGAGCGTCCCCCTTTATACCCTGAAATGACTGTTAATAGTTTTTTAGGTTTTGTTTTTGATTTAAAAAAGATACAGCTTAAGAAAAAAGATCACATTAATGAAATCTGCGCGATAACAGGGGTTTCTGACGTACAAAACAGAATTATTAAAAATCTTTCCAAAGGATACCAGCAGCGCGTAGGACTTGCGCAGGCAATGCTTGGAAACCCAAGTCTTTTAATTTTAGACGAGCCTACAGCAGGTCTTGATCCTAAACAAATTCAGGAAGTGCGAGAACTTATTAAGAACCTGCGCAAGAGCTGTTCTGTAATTTTTTCTTCCCATATATTGCAGGAGATTCAGTCAGTAAGCGATAGGATTATAATAATCAATAACGGCGCTCTTATAGCGGATGATACGCCGAAGAATTTATCCTCGCTTGCAGGAGACAACAGCCTGATTCTAAACGCGTCCTTTGGCGGCGTAACTTCCGGCGTAAAGGCGTTAGCTGACGAAATGTTAAAAAAAATTAAAATGCTTTCGGGGGTTAAATCCGCTTATTTACAATCCTGCGCGGATCATGACGAAAAAACAGGCGAGTTTGAATTTTTTATTGAATCAAAGCAGGGCTGCGATATCCGCCGCGGCTTATTTTTGCTTTTATCAGATAACGGTTTATATATTTTATCGCTTCGAAAAAACGATTTATCGCTTGAAGACGCTTTTCTTCGCCTTACGGCAGGCGACAGCGCGAAAATTACCGAGCTCTTTAAAAAAGGAGCGGCTTAATGGGAGCTGTAATTAAAAGAGAGCTTTCCGCTTATTTTTCATCTCCTGTCGGTTTTGTATATTTAGGCGTTGTATATTTTTTATCCGGCATCTTTTTAATGACAGGCGCGATAGGATCAGGCAGCGCCGATTTAAGGCCTGTGTTTTCCTCGCTTTTAACCGTAATCATGTTTTTAACTCCGGTTCTTACAATGCGCCTTATGTCCGAAGACAGAAGAAGGCGCACAGATCAGCTTTTATTAACATCGCCCGCCGCGTTAGGCGCAATTGTTTTCGGAAAATTTCTTGCGGCCTGCCTTGTTTATATTGCGGCGGTTTCCGTTACTCTAATTTACGCGGCGGTTTTAAGTTTTTTCGCGTCTATTGACTGGGCGGTTATATTCGGCAACTATATCGCGCTTTTGCTTGCGGGCTTTGCTTTTATTTCCATTGGACAGTTTATTTCATCTCTTACGGAGAGTCAGGCAATTGCCGCAATCGGCACCTTCGCCGCAATTCTCGGCATTTTATTTTTAGAAGTGCTTCCTTTAATTATTCCCAATCCGCTTTTATCGGCTGTTATAAAAGAGCTTTCATTTACAATGCGGTTTACTCCGATTACAAGCGGCATCCTTTCAATTTCTAATTTGTTTTTCTTTATCAGCATCTGCGCCGTTTTTCTTTTTCTTACGACAAGAGTCCTTGAAAAAAGAAGGTGGAGCTGAACTTTATGATAAAAGGAAAAAATAATATTTTTAATTACAGGAATTTGAAATACGGAGCGGTTTCCGCAGTTATCACAGTTATCATAATTGTATTTATTATTCTTTTAAATGTTACGCTTACTTTTCTTTTTAACAGGTTTCCTTTGGATATTGATCTTACCAAAAACCGCGTGTTTGAAATTTCAGGCGATACCGAAAATATTCTTTCTAGCCTTAATCAGGATGCGGTAATTTATGTTATGAATACTGAAAGCGGTTTTATCTCGACCGCACCTTCTGAATATTTTATTCAGGCAAATGAGATTTTAAAAAAATACGCGCAATATTCAAAAGAAGCGCGGGTGCGAATAGAATATATTGATTTAATGCGCAATCCTGATTTCGCATCACGTTATCCGGATGATCAAATACAGATGAATGATATAATTGTTACATCTTTGGATAAGCACAAAGTGATTTATCCGTCTCAGCTTTTTAATGTTTACAGTTCCGAATACGGAAATTTTGTAGCGTCTTCCCGGGCTGAACAGGCTCTTACTTCCGCGCTTGTAAATGTTATAAGCGGTAAAACATTCAAAGCGGCTTTGGTGTCAGGGCACGGAATACAGGATATCGCTTCTTTTCTTGATCTTTTAATTTTAAATAATTTTGAAATAACGGAAGTAAATCTTTTAACCGGCGTTATCCCTTCCGATGTTTCTCTTTTAATCCTTTGCGATCCTTCGCGGGACCTTTCTCTTGACGAACTCAGAAAAATTGACGCGTTTCTTGACAGCGCCGACGCGCGCGTTTTATTTTATATTGCTTCTGTCGTGCAGCCGGAACTGCCGAATCTGGATGATTTTTTAGGCGAATGGGGAATCGCTGTCGATCCGGGAATTGTTTTTGAATCAGATAACAGCCGCCTTGTTTCTCCTTCGTCTTATATCGCAATAGTTGATTACGCGGAAAATCAACATTCCAAAAATATGATGCAAAGAAATTTGCACATGCTGATCGCGCAGTCGCGTCCTTTAAGAATGGTTTATGAAGAGTTCCGCTCTCGTTTTGTTACTCCGTTATTAAAGTTTTCAGGCGCTTCGGGCGTAAGGCCTTCAGGCGCGCCTAATGACTGGGTTCCGTCCGCCGCGTACGTTACTGGAAATGTACCGGCTTTATTGTTAAGCACGCAAAGCAGAAATGACGTAAACTGGAATATCATTCATTCTCATGTGCTTGTTTTGGGTTCTATTCTCGCGCTTGAGGAAAGCACTCTTGGCAATCCTTACATAGCAAACTCAGCCTATTTTCTGGATTTAATCGGGAATCTTACAGGCCGCGGGGATAATTTTTTTATAACCGATAAAATTATCGGATTTACCGATTTACGGGCCAGTTATTCCCAGATAATCACAATGATAGTAATTTTTGTTATAATTCTGCCGCTTGCCGTTTTAGGTGCTGGAATCACAGTATGGCTTAAACGGCGGTATAAGTAGGATATCATTGAATAAAAAAATTATTTTAATTATTGTTATGCTCGTTGCGTTAGCCGCTCTTGGATTGATTGTTATATTGCTTTCAAGAGAAGAGAGCAAAGCGGAACATTCAGAATCTGAAACGCCTTTAATCGATTATATTTATTTTACCGGAAACATGAATGATATTGAGTCGGTCGTTATACGCAACATTTACGGCGAATATACGGTTAAAGGCGGAGAGAACCCCGCTGTGGAAGGATACGAAGAGCTTCCGGTCAGCGTTTTTTATTTTTTAAATATTTTAGACGTATCATCGGCGCTTGTATCTTACGGAATTGTAACAGATTCCGCGGATGATCTTTCGGTATTCGGGCTCTCGCCCGCGCAGGCGCAACTGACAATAAAGCCGAAAAACAAAACAGAAATAACTCTATTAATCGGCTACAGTGCGCCTGACAGAAATATGTATGTAAAACTTTCGGATTCACCGCAGGTTTTCCTTGCCTCTTTTTTTGATGTAAGCATTTTTCATGCAAGTCTTTTCTCTTTAATTGACACCGCTGTAACGCCTCCTCTTATATATGATCAAAACGATGTTCCTGTGTTTGAAAGAATAATTCTCGCAGGCGAAGCAAGGGAAGAAATTATAATTACCAAAACGGATATATCTGTAAATTCAACGGGACTATATTTCTCTCCTTTCAGAATTGCAAGCCCTGTACGCGCTGCTGTGGCCGTTGAACATTCGCAGATGCTTGAATCTCTTTTTGGAATTTACGCAGATCGTTTTACGGCTGTCCTTTCTTCTGACGCAGCTCTAAGAAGAAATGAATTAGAAAGTTACGGGCTTTTGCGGCCTTGGTCAGTTATCGAAATAACTGTTAACAGTATAAATCACCGTGTTCTTTTTTCAAAACCTGATGACAATGGAGTGTCATATGTTTACCGCGAAGGAACGCCTGTAGTATATGAAGCCTATGTTTATAATTTTCAATGGTTTGAAATTTCTTATTTTGATTTGATGGATAAAATGGTATTACTTCCGTTTATCGACAGCGTAGCTTCGATTGAAATAAAAACCCAGCAGAGAACAGTGTCTTTTACGCTGACAGGAACTGAAAATAATTTGTCTGTAAGGTCTAACGGCAGTTCTATAGACACAGGAAATTTCCGGACATTTTACCAGAACTTAGTCGCGGCAAGATATGATGAGTATAATGATGCGGACACAGCGTTATCATCTCCGTTTCTGGAAATTGTATACAATTACAGAGGCGGAACCGGGAATCCTGATACAGTCAGTTTTTATGAAACTGCGGCAAGGCGCGTTTTAACAAGCCTTAACCGCGGCAGAGCGCATTTTACGTTATCTGCATATACCGATCAGCTGCTCGCTGATTTGGATCATGTGCTTGCAGGGGTGAGGATTCGTTCATTTTTATAGCGCGCATATAATTAATGCGATAAAATTTTTATGTAAAGTTTTGTTAGGCGAAACACAGGAGGGTATTATGGAGATTAACGGAAAAAACGCTTTAGATTACGCGAAAATGGGAGCGGATACAATCATGAGGAAGTTCTCCGTAGAAGAGCTGCCGCCTGTAAACCGTTTTCATTATCATCAGGGAGTTTATTTATCGGGAGTGGAGAGAACTTATATCTTAAGCGGTGAAAAAAAATATTACGATTATATTAAGAACTGGATGGATCATCATATCGATGAAAACGGAAAAATCAAGTATGACAATAACGGGCTTCAGTTTGACGACATGATGCCGTCGATCATGCTTTTTAATCTTTATAATGAACTTAAAGACGAGCGCTACAAAAAAGTCCTTGACGGTTTTTCTTTGTTAGTTGACATGTGGCCGACAAACGCCAAAGGAGGTTTTTGGCATAAGGATATTCGTCCGAATCAGATGTGGCTTGACGGCCTTTATATGATCGGCCCTTACTGCGTAATGTACGCGGAATATTTTAACAAACCTTATTACTTTGAAATTGTTTATCAGCAGATGAATCTTATGAGGCGCAATATGACAGATCCTAAAACTGGCCTTTTGTATCATGCGTGGGATGATTCAAAGATGATAGAATGGTGCGATAAAAAAACAGGCTTATCAGGCGAGTTCTGGGGGCGCGCGATCGGCTGGTACGCGGTTGCGGTTATGGATATCCTCGATTTTTTCCCTGAGGATCACCGCCGCCGCCACGAGTTTGTAAACGCCGGACTGGATATCATAAACGCGCTGGTGCGTTTTCAGGATAATAAATCCGGCTTGTGGCATCAGGTAGTTGACAAAGGGGACAGGCAGGATAACTGGCTTGAGACTTCCTGCTCCTGTCTTTACACTTACGCGATCGCAAAAGCGGTTAAAAAAGGATTCCTGCATAAATCTTACGCCAAATATATTCACTCCTCTTACGAAGGTATAATTAAATCTCTTAATTTTAAAGGCGATGATTTAATTATTTCTGATATATGCATAGGAACAGGAGTAGGCGATTATAAATTTTATATCGAAAGGCCAAGGGTGGAAAATGATTTACACGGCATGGGCGCCTTTCTTTTAATGTGCACAGAGTATTACGATATGTGCAAACAGGCGGACTTGTAAATTAATTATTTAAGCGTCTTGCCAAGCCACGCTTCTTTCAGCCACGCCTGCCTGTAAGCTTCAAGCTCGGGATAATTACCTTTTTCCTGTTCGATATAACTTACATCAAGGTCCTGCGCCAAATCATTTAAGGTTTTACCTTCGATCGCCATCTTCG
>Ga0209755_10000602_pt1 | contig 64247 bp, 65 predicted proteins | sample TergutCo191P1_FD_187301 | JGI IMG/M metagenome (GOLD analysis project Ga0209755, IMG submission 187301) | Cornitermes sp. P1 segment gut microbial communities from Petit-Saut dam, French Guiana - Co191P1 (SPAdes) (version 2) | ecosystem: Host-associated > Arthropoda: Insects > Digestive system...
TAGGCTCTGGTTGACTTCCCGCTTTTTCATCAGCACTCACACTTTTTTGTGGGTAAGTGCCGCTTGCGCAGCGAGTGACACTAAGAAATTGGGGCGTAGCTAAACTTTCGTTTTGCTACAGCCCCTTTGATAACTTATGCGAAACACTGGTATTGCAACCGTTTGTGTTGTTTTTGTGGCATATGACAACTCTGGTTTTTGAGAGTTGTCATATGTTTGCTTGGCTCCCCCGGCGCGATTCGAACGCACGACCTGCCGCTTAGGAGGCGGCCACTCTATCCAGCTGAGCTACGGGGGAATATTAAATTTTGACGGTTCGTTCAACTTTTGTCGAAAGATCGGGCGTACACTTAGGAGGCGACCGCTCTATCCTAGTGAGCTACGAGGGCACAATATTTAAGCTATAACCTTGGGCTTTTTAAAGACAGAGGGAGTTTCCCTCTGTCTTTTGGATCTAATAAAACTCTTAAACCGATTTAAAACGTAAAATCAAACATTGACCCGGCTGTAAATTGGTTTGCCTGGTTTCCTGTGCCGATTGCCGGATTTGTTACGAAGCTTGCCGGATTGCGTGTAACGCTTTCGGCAATTCTTGAAAGCTGATTCCCGAAATTGGAACCTCTGTTGCCACCGGAGAAAAATTCGGCGAGTCTACCGCTTTCTGCGGACTGGTTTAATCTGCTTGAATCAATTGTAAGATTTCCGTTTGCGTTAACACCAATACCAATTTCTGATAACGCTCTCGAATTTGCACTTACAACATTTAACATTCTGGATGCGAGGTTTTGAGATCGCGGGTCATTTGTTCTGGCTGCTGCGGCTGAGAACATATCGTTGAAACTGCCAACCAAATCACGAACAGCCTGCGTATTCGCTGCTCCCTGCTCTCTGCCCCATGTGATTTCTACGGGTTGCTCTGTCACTTCGTTAAAAGTGGCAGTCACTCCGCTTCCAATAAACACTGTGTTCGATGCAGATTGACGCACATGACCGTCATTTACGGTGAACATTGCGTTTTGCGCTGCGCTCGCCATATCGTTTGCACCTGTCTGTGCTACAAGATTTCCGCTCACATCGTTTAGTGTAAATGCATTTGCCGGGTCATTGCCTGTGGCTGATGACTCGATTCTAAGCATGCTTGAATTTGTTGCGGTATCAGTTTCAACAGTTGCGGTAAATCCCATGTTTGCGTTATTTATAGCTTCCGCCATACTTTGCTGGACTTCGGCGTTTGTGGCTCCCGCTGCAACGTTGACACTGAGTTCCCTCGTCATGTTGCCCTGCGTAATGGTAAACTGATTTGTTCCGGTAGTGCCTTCAAAAGCTGCATCAGCTTGCAAACCGACACCCTCATTTACCTGACCTGAAGCGAGCTGGTGAACCGATACTTCCATTCTCGACACACTGCTTGGTCTGGTACCTGTATGCTGTATTGAAACGGATCCGTTGTCTGACGACACTGCAACGATTCTGTTACCGGATGACATTAGTTGACCTATTACGTCTGACATCGTGTCTGCGGCAGTTCTAATACTGCTCACGAATCTGCCTGTCTCTGCATTGACACCCGCAGCCTGCGCAGGTGCATTGTTGCTTGGCATTGAAAATAAATTGTTGTTACGATTGAGTCTGGTTGCATGTCCGGCAAGTTGACCTTGCCCCAGCGCATTGAAAAAGCTATTAATGCTTTCTGCGCTCATTCCTCCTGAAACTCTCATAAGCTACCTCCTTGTATCTTGCAATAAAGTAGACTCCTCCGCCCACATTATACCTCATAATTCCTCAGCAGTCAAGGAAATTTTCAATAAATTCCGTATCCTGTGATTCATGCATGACTTTGTTACGGGAGGCACCGAAATGTCTCCAAGTTCCTTTATTGCAAAGTCAGGATTTGCAAGGCGCAAGTCGGCTGCCTGCCGCAGTTTTTCAGGTAGAGTTTCAAATAATCCCGCTCTTTTAATCTTCTCTATTGCCGTAATTTGCAAGGCTGCTGCATCGACTATTTTTGAAACATTTGCCGTATCGCAGTTTACTTTTCTGTTTACAGCATTTCGCATGTCTTTTTCAATCTTTGCCGACATAAGCTGCATTGCGTGTATCGGCGCACCTATGAGTGTCAAAAAATCTTCAATTGCTGCACTTTGTTTGAAGTATACTATATAGTTGCCTCCTCGTGATGTTTCCTTTGGCGAAAAATCCATATCAAGAAGCAACGAATATGTTTGCCGGCTCACATTATAATGGTCTGTCACTAATTCCAGATGATAACTCTTAGCGGGGTCTGTAACTGCTCCACCTGTCAAAAATGCTCCGCGAATGAAACTTATACGGCAGCAGTCATCCTCTAACACTCCTAAATTCACATTGTGGGCAAGCATCTTATCCTTAGAAAAGCCGTACATTTCAAATATTCTATCTATTTTGACCGTATCGGTTATGCAATAACTTTGTTTACCCGTCTCGTCCTCATCAGGCATTATATCAAAAGATACTCTAAACGCAAGAACAAAGAGTGCGACAATGCGCTTGCCCAGCACTGAGTTACCTGTAACAATTCTTATCTCACGCATACTAAAGGTATTGCCAAAAAGAAGCATACCATAGCACTCGGCGACAGCACAACACTCTTTCATAGGAGTCTGTCTGCAAAGTTCAACTTTTGTTTTATATGAGTAAGACTCCACAAAAACACCTCTCCACTCACCCACTATATAGCCTGGTTGGGGCATTACTTATAAACAGACTGAGTAGTTCCTGTGCCAACTTGTTTGAATCATGCCGTATAAGTGACTTATCTACCGAAACCAGTTCGCATTTTACAGTTTCGACATCAAGGGCAGATATTTTATCCTCATCAAGCGCCACCACCGAAGCTCCATCTGATATGTATCTTCTTAAAGTTTCTTCGTTAATCTCTTTGGAATTTGTAACACAATAGTCAACTATTTTTTGACCTACATGGTCAATTATGCCTTTTACATGCTCTGACACTGTATATCCGTCTGTTTCACCCGGTTCGGTCATTATATTGCATACGTAGATTTTTACAGCATCAGCTTCGGCTATTGCATCGACTATTCCATCTACCAGCAAGTTTGGAATTATGCTTGTATACAGGCTACCCGGGCCGAGTACGATAATATCAGCATTTTTAATCGCTTCAATACACTCGGGAATTACCACTGCATCTTTCGGAGTTAATTCTACCCTCTTTATTCTACTTTTTCTTTCTCTCTTCGCTGCCGCTATTTTTGATTCCCCGACAACCGTGCTTCCGTCTTCAAATGTTGCCCGAAGATGCACATCATCTATTGACACAGGAATAATTTTTCCGGTTATAGACAGCACCTCACCCATTTTTATGACCGCATCATAAAATGAATTTGATATTCCATTCATTGCTGCCAGAAACAAATTGCCGAAACTTTGACCGCTCAGGCTACCGGCATCAAATCTGTAACCCATGAGTTCTTCTATCGTCGGCTCAGCGTTTGAAAGAGCTTGCATACAGTTTCTGATGTCTCCCGGTGGTGGAATATGAAGTTCATCGCGTAGCACTCCCGAGCCTCCACCATCATCGGAAACAGTGACAATAGCCGTTATGTTTTGTGTTATTTTCTTTAGTCCTCTAAGCAAGTTTGCGTGTCCGGTTCCGCCACCTATGCAAACAATCTTCGGACCCCTCAATTTTTCCGTCTTTTTTATTTCCGGCACGGCATACTCCTAAAACATTTATTACTAACCTTACTCTTTTTCGATGTCCCTGTGAATACAATCTACAGGATAGCCCTGCTCTTCCAAATACTCTGTGAGAGCTTCCGCCATAGCAGGCGATCTGTGCCTGCCTCCGGTACACCCGATACAAATCACAAAATGACGCCTGCCCTCTTCGATAAAGTATGGTATTAGAAAATCAAGCATATCGTAAAGCTTATTTAAAAACTTATTGCTTTGCTCAAATCCGAAAACATAATCTTTAACAATATCATCAAGCCCTGTTTTCTTCTTTAAATCATCAACATAAAACGGGTTCGGCATAAATCTCACATCAAAGAGAATATCTGCTTCTACAGGCAACCCATGCTTGAACCCGAAAGACTTCACGTTTATATTAAATGCCTTTTGATCGTCCTCTTCCATGAAAAGTTTGTTTAGTTTACGCTGGAGTTTGCTAAGTGTCAAACCCGTTGTATCTATAACTTCATCTGCTCTCTCTCTAACAGGCGCAAGCATCGCCATTTCTTTGCTGACCGCATCGGACAGTTTTGACCCTGACTCATCCAGCGGATGCCTCCTGCGAGTTTCTTTATATCTTCTTATAATCGTATCAGGCTCTGCCTCGACATATAACATTGTGAGCACACATCCCATTTCACGCATTTCATCAAGTGTTTTGAACAACTCATCAAAGTTTTCGAGCGCACGTATGTCTGTAACGAGTGCAACGCGCTCATATCTACCTTGTGTAGCGAGGCAAAGCTCTGCAAACTTGGGCATCATGAGCAGCGGCATATTATCAACGCAGTAAAACCCCAAATCTTCTAAAGCTGCGGCTACGCGGCTCTTGCCTGCTCCTGATATTCCTGAAACAATTACAATATCCATATAAATGACCAATCCTTTCGAAACGCTTTAGGCACAAAACGACTCATGAAAATATTTTTATTTCGGGCTCAAGTGTTATGCCGAATTCTTTGTATACTGTCTCTTTTACGTGATTTATCAGCCTCATTACATCGTCGAATGTTGCTGCGCCTTTGTTCACAATAAACCCGGCATGCTTGCTTGAAACTTCTGCCCCACCTATGGAGTACCCTTTGAGACCCGCTCTATCTATAAACTCTGCGGCATAACCGCTTAGAGGCCTTTTGAACGTGCTACCCGCACTCGGCATATCCAGCGGCTGACTCGCCCGCCGCTTTTCGCTAAGCTCATCCATTTTCTGCCTTATTTCCTCTTTGTTTCCCTTTTTAAGACTAATTACCGAGGATATAATCACATCGCCTGATTGCGAAAATCTGCTGTGTCTGTAAGAGAACCCATGCTCCTCACCCTTAAACTCGCAGAGACCTGTTTCATTTCCATATGCAGTAGTAATCTGAATTACATCTTTCATCTCTCCGCCATAGGCACCCGCATTCATGACCACTGCGCCACCGATGCTTCCGGGTATCCCGTGTGCAAACTCAAATCCGGTCAACTCATTGTCCAATGCAAACACCGCAATTGTAGCAAGCATGGCTCCGGCGGCGGCTTTAATCACAGTATTGACCGAATCGGTCATCATAATTTCTTTAAGCTTTGATGTGTTAATAATCACCCTGTTTAATTCTTTATCGGTTGCGAGTATGTTTGAGCCATTACCCATAATCAGAGGCACAACACCTGTATCACGGCACATTTGGCACAATCTGTGAATTTCATCTTCTTTCTCCGGAAAAAACATAGCTCGCACCGGACCGCCAATCTTAAACGAAGTATACTGCTTCATCGGCTCGTTTTTTCTGATTTCTATAACAGGTAAAGCCTTCGCCACCGAAACTAACAGCTCAGATATTTCGTCCGGCATATTGAAAATCCCTTTCTTACACATTATCCCACAGCACAACAAATGATGGGCTGTTTGCGGAGTCTTTTAAGCAGCGGAGAAATCCCAACTGAAACTACTCCCCTTCTCCTCTATCGAGCATCCTCTCTTCCATATGTCTGTCTATTTGTTTTGTGAACTCTATAGCCGCATTGTAGCCCATAAATTTTTGACGCTGATTCATGGCGGCGACCTCTAATATAACTGCAAGATTTCTACCCGGCTTTACAGGTATCGTTACAGTTGGTATTTTAATACCCAGTATATCAACCGTATTCTCCGTGATTCCCAACCTATCATACTTAGCATCGTTTCTCCAAAGCTCAATATTACACACCAAATGTATGTTCTGATAGTCTTTGACCGCTCCGGACCCGAATATCTGCCTTACATCTATAACACCAAGCCCGCGAAGCTCAACATAATGTCGAATCAAATCAGGTGACGTTCCTTGCACCACATTTACATCTATAACCTTTATCTCAACTGCATCGTCGGCAATAAGCCTGTGACCACGTTTCAGCAACTCTATAGCAGTCTCACTTTTCCCGACACCACTTTCCCCGACCAGCAAAAGCCCCACACCGTAGACCTCCACAAGCACCCCATGCCGTGTTATGCGAGGAGCTATTTCCCGTCTGATGAGCCGAATAATCCTTGACATGACTTCTGTTGTGTGTGACTGTGTGCTGAGAATTGTTGTATCATACTTCTGTGCTGTTTCAAGCAAAGCTCCCGTAACTGCGGAGCCATGGCACATAACCAGCGCAGGAACCTTGTGGCTGAGAAGCTTATCCCACTTTCTAAGACGCTCCTCCCTTGGAAGATCCTCCATGTATGACGACTCCATCTGCCCGATAAGCTGCACACGTGCAGGCTCAAAGTGTTCATAGTAATCCGCCAGTTGCAAACCCGGACGATGGATATCCCCCGTGTAAATCAGCACATCCTCAAAATCGGTTGACTTATGTATAATTTCTGCACGTAAATCCTCTGTCAGCTTTGACAGCTTATAGCTATATTGCTCCATATATGCCTCCTGTGTATATGCAGATGACGAACTGCCTACGTAATATATTTCACTTACATCCCAGTTTATACAAATTGTGGCATTTTTGCAAGTTTTTATAGTATTTTATTGATTTAAGTGATTTTTTGCTTGCTTTTTATATTTAGTTCTGTTATTATAGTCAACGCTGTCTCTACGGAGACAATGAGAAGCAATGGAGGTGACATCAGATGGCTAAATGTTCATATTGCGGCAAAGGGGTTTCGTTTGGTATTAAGGTCAGCCACTCCCACAGACGCAGCAACCGTATGTGGAAACCGAATGTTAAGCGTGTCGCGGCAATAGTCGATGGCTCGCCTCGTCGCGTACATGCATGCACTCGCTGCCTGCGCGACGGCAAAGTTATCCGAAAATAATAAACAAGAAAAAACATACTTAGCATAGCTTAGGCTATGCTATTGTTGTTTGCAAGGAGGTATAGCAACTAATATGCAACTCGCGGAAAGTTTGCAAAATATAGCAGCAGATATGCAGTTTGCGGAGTCTTTTTTGCGAGAACAGTGTAGACGAATACGCTGGCTCGCAAAAAAGCGGAGCAAACTGCATATCTGCTGCGGGACAGAGCGCTGCGGAACAGAACAGCGCGGAACAATGCGCTACGGCACAAAGCGGTACGGGAGTGAGCGATACAGGGAGTAACCGCTAAATCACAATATCAACATAGCGTCTCCAAACGAAAAAAATCGATACTCTTTTTCAATAGCCGTCTTATACGCGTTGAGAATATTATCTCTCCCCGCAAACGCCGAGACCAACATGATAAGGGTGCTTTCCGGAAGGTGGAAATTCGTTATAAGCCCATCCATGCACTTAAAATTATAGCCGGGATATATGAATATATCAGTATCGCCGGAACCGTGTGTAACAAACCCGGAATCGTCTGCTATGGATTCAAGAGTCCGGCACGAAGTTGTTCCGACAGCAATAACCCGTCCACCGTTTTGCTTAGTGCGATTTATAGTATCGGCTGTCTCCTTTGAAATGGTATAACTCTCTGCATGCATTTCATGATCTTCGACATTTTCTGCCTTGACAGGACGAAAAGTGCCAAGCCCCACATGAAGAGTGAGGTAACAGACCTCCACACCATTTGCCCTTATTTCATCCAAAAGCTCATGAGTGAAATGCAAACCGGCTGTCGGAGCAGCAGCCGAGCCTGACTCACGAGAATACACAGTTTGATACCGCTCTGCATCCATAAGCTCCTCATGTATATATGGAGGAAGCGGCATTTTACCAAGCCTCTCAAGAACTTCCATAAAAATGCCGTCAACATTGAACTCAATGACCTTATTCCCGCCGTCGGCAGTCCCTGTAACCGTTCCGGTCAGTTCTCCGTCCCCGAAAACAAGCCTTGTTCCCGGCATGGTTTTTTTACCCGGTCTGGTCAGACACTCCCAACGAACTACAGAACTTGCCACTGCCGAAGATTCCGCAACCTCACGCAACAAAACAACTTCCACTGCACCCCCGGAATCACGCTGACCGAGAAGCCTGGCCGGAATAACACGCGAATCATTGAGCACAAGACAATCACCCGCACGTAAAATCTTAGGCAAATCATAAAAATGATGATGCCTTAACTTACCCGTTAAGAACTTACCTGTGTTTTTTTCAACGCACATGAGCCGCGACTTTTCACGATTTTCAATCGGCGATTGCGCTATAAGACGCTCCGGAAGCGTAAAATTGAACTCTTTTCTTTCCATATCACTTTCTACCTGTAGTTAAATTAATAATTGTCGATGCAAGTACAACTTGCAATTACATCAGGCGTATGATACACTAAAACTCGGTAATTTTCAAGGGGTTTTATCACTATGAACAAATATAAAGTTGGTATAGTTGGAGCTACGGGCATGGTTGGGCAGCGATTTGTGTCTCTTCTGGAAAACCATCCGTGGTTTGACGTTGCTGTGCTTGCCGCCAGCAGCAGATCAGCGGGCAAAAAATACAGCGACGCAGTAGCGGGTCGGTGGAGCCTGCCTACTCCTCCGCCTGAGTCCATAAAAGACATAGTTGTACTGGACGCAAATACAGATTTTCAGCGTATTTCTGACAACTCAGACTTCGTATTTTCCGCCGTTGACATGAAAAAAGAAGAAATCAAAGCATTTGAAGAAGCCTTGGCGAAAGCTGAATGTCCCGTCGTCTCAAACAACAGCGCAAACCGAGGTGTTCTGGACGTGCCAATGATTATACCCGAGGTCAATCCCGACCATATGAACATTATTAAACATCAGCGAAAGCGGCTCGGCACCAATCGCGGCTTTATAGCTGTTAAATCAAATTGCTCTATCCAAAGCTACGTCCCGGCTCTTCACCCATTAAAAGAAAAGTTTGGGCTCACCCGTGTACTCGTCTGCACCTATCAATCTATCTCGGGAGCAGGCAAAACCTTTGAAACATGGCCTGAGATGACAGACAATGTAATACCATACATCGGAGGCGAAGAAGAAAAATCAGAAAAAGAACCGCTTATAATCTGGGGAGAAGTGAATGACGGCAAAATTTTGCCCACCAACAATATTAGCGTGACATCTCAGTGCATTCGCGTACCTACTACTGATGGACATATGGCAGCCGTATTCATGAGTTTTGCACAAAAAACTGATATTCCGGAAATAAAGCGCATTTGGCAGCAGTACAAAGGACTTCCGCAGGAACTGAACCTACCGTCTGCACCAAAACAGTTTCTTCACTATTTCGAAGAAAACGACCGACCGCAAACAAAACTCGACCGTGAAATTGAAAGTGGAATGGCAATCTCACTCGGACGGCTTCGCACTGATTCGCAATATGACTACAAATTTATCGGACTCAGCCACAACACATTACGCGGTGCCGCCGGAGGGGCGATTTTAACAGCAGAACTCCTTTGTGCAAAAGGATATATTTAAGCGAAAGGAAAACCAAATATGAAAACTCCTGTATTTAAAGGCTCATCGACCGCAATTGTGACCCCGTTTCGCGACGGCAAAGTTGACTACAAAAAACTTGGCGAACTTATAGATTTTCAAATCGCCGGAGGGACTGTTGCAATAACAATTAACGGCACTACGGGCGAATGCTCTACACAGACCATCGAAGAATCTGTGCAAACTATTGACTTCACTGTAAAGCACGTCAACAGCCGTGTAAAGGTCATCGCAGGAACCGGCAGCAACGACACTCAATCCGCACTCTACATGGCACAGGCAGCAGAAAAATCAGGCGTAGACGCGCTCATGATGGTCACACCATATTACAACAAAACTTCGCAACGCGGACTTGTCAAACACTTCAGCTTCCTCGCCGACAGGGTAAATCTACCCATCATTTTATACAACGTTCCGTCTCGCACCGGGCTTTCATTTACCGCCGCCACATATAAAGAACTCTCTAAACACCCCAATATCAACGGCGTAAAAGAAGCATCAGGCAATTTCAAGCTAATCGGCTCGACTATTGCCGCTGCCGAAAACGACTTCTACATCTGGAGCGGAAACGATGAAGACATTGTCCCAATGATGTCATTTGGTGCACTCGGCGTAATTTCTGTTGCAGGAAATATTATCCCATCCCAAATCGCCGCTATAACAAAAGCGTGTCTTGACAGCGATTTTCGCAAAGCCGCAGAGCTACACCTTAAATACTTTGACATCATAGATAAACTGTTTATCGACGTAAACCCGATGCCCGTAAAAGCCGCCATGAACCTTATGGGAATGGATGTAGGCGAAGCACGTATGCCGCTATGCGACCTCTCAACCGCTGACCTTGAAACGTTAAAAGCGGCAATGAAAAAGGTTGAGCTATGCTAAAGATTATAAACTCAGGCTGCTCGGGACATATGGGACGTGTGGTCACGAATATTGCAAAGAGTGACAGTGCTGTTAAAATTGTTGCCGGATTGGATTTAAGCACCGATGTACAGGTGGATTATCCTGTATTTAAAGACTTACGGGAATTTCATGAATCTGCTGATGTCGTCATTGACTTTTCTCACCCATCGGCTCTCGACGGACTGCTTGCATATTGTATCCCAAAAATCACACCCTTGGTCTTATGCACCACAGGCTATACAGCGCAGCAACTTGAAGCAATAGAAATCGCATCAAAAAAAATGCCTGTTTTCCGTAGCGGAAACATGTCTGTCGGCATAAACCTCCTGTTGGAACTTATAAAACGAGCTGCACAGACCATCGGCGATGATTTTGACATAGAAATCGTTGAAAAGCACCATAGACGAAAAGTAGATGCCCCAAGCGGCACAGCACTCATGCTCGCCGATGCCGCAGCCTCCGGACTCGCTAATGAACCGGATTTAGTCTACGAAAGAGAGAGCGTGCGTAAAGCTCGCGGCACGGACGAAATAGGCATTTCTGCCGTGCGTGGCGGTACAATAGTCGGAATTCACGAAGTCATTTTCGCCGGGCAAGACGAAGTCATAGAACTACGTCACGCAGCCGCTTCAAGAGATATTTTCGCACTGGGAGCTATGCGCGCAGCAAAGTTTATGGCAGGAAAAACCTCGGGATTATATAGCATGAAAGATGTTTTATGTTGATTTTGTCTCGTTTTTGTGGTATTATGTAGTGGGAGAGGTGATTGTTGTGTCAGAAATAATTCATTATATAGATGTCAGTGATGCTTTAAAACGCATAGGCGGTAGCATGGATTTATACAAAAGGCTGCTCAAACAGTATTCGGGAACGGATCATATAGAGCCTCTTGAAGAATCTCTTAGAGACGGTGTTTCTGAAGATGCGTCACGCAAACTTCACACACTTAAAGGTGTTTGTGCAAACCTGTCTCTTTCCAAGCTTGCAGCAGCAGCAGCAGACTTAGAGAAAATTGTGCATGACGGAACTGATTACAGCGAAAGTTTCGAAAAACTAAAAGAGATTTACCATGAAACTTCACAACAGATATCTGAAATTATTTAAAGTTTGTCCTATCGTTTTCTGTAAGGGAGTTTTTAATGACAACTAATGATACAAACAAAGATATTGTGCTGATTGTTGATGATATCGAAATAAACCGCACTATTTTGTGTGAGATTTTATGTGACGACTATCAGACAGTTGAAGCAGATGGCGGTGTTAAGGCACTTGAATATCTTTTTGACTCTGACGGTAAAGCCCGGAAGTTGCTTCCGACTGTGGTTTTACTTGATGTAATGATGCCCGATATAGACGGCTTTGAAGTCCTTGAAAGAATTAAGTCCCACGACGACACAAAAAACATTCCCGTACTTTTCATATCTGCCTCCGACTCAGAGCAGGCGGAATCTCGCGGACTGTCCGGCGGTGCCGCCGACTACATCACAAAGCCCTTTAACCACGATATTGTTCGGGCTCGTGTTGACAACCACATCAATCTGGCAAGATATAGCCATGAATTGGAAGAGCTGGTTTCTATAAAGACCTCTGAAGTCACGCGCACCTACGAATCAACACTTGAAGTCCTTGCCACAATCATTGAATACCGAAACCTCGAATCCGGTGCCCACATACGTAGAACAACTCTTCTTACCGAAGCGCTTATCAACAGAATGCTTAAAGTAAAAAGGTTCAAAGCCGCTTTAAAAAGCGAAAATGTCTCATCTCTGATTAAAGCGTCTGCCCTGCACGATATCGGCAAGATTGGTATTCCCGATGGCATTTTGCTAAAACCGGGTAAGCTGACAAGCGATGAATTTGACGTAATAAAGACTCACCCGACTATCGGCAGCCGCATAATTGACAGCATTGCAGAAAACCTCCCTGACAATGACCTGTATCTTAAATACGCAAAAGAGATTTGCCACTCACACCATGAGCGTTGGGACGGCAAAGGTTATCCCAGCGGCATTAAAGGCGAAGATATTCCACTTTCTGCCAGAATCGTTTCGGTTGTTGATGTCTACGACGCACTGACAAGTTCTCGTTGCTATAAAGACGCTTTTAGCCACGAAGTTTCACTCGACATTTTAGCGCAGGAGCGCGGTGCTCAATTTGACCCCGACATAATAGACATCGTGCCCTCAGTCGCAGAAATTTTCCGCAAGATTGTGGAAGAAAATAGAGATAAATAAATATTTTTTCGGTCACAAGAGACCTGAAGAAAACCGCTCTTGCGTGAAGAGCGGTTTTCATGTATACGTTATAAATCTTTGGTATTTACGTTATTGCATGTCTACCGTTTTATGCCAGCGCAGCATTTGCTTCAGCTGCCTTTGCCCTGCTCTTTATTATCATCTCATCTACTACATCAACGAGACGAGCGATTTCCGGCTTTGCGAGCTGGGCATCTGCACCAACCTCAGCACCTTTTAGCTGCATACGCTCATCAATCAAGGATGAGAAGATAACTACAGGTATATCTCTGAACAGCATGTCAGTTTTGACAAGCTTTGTCAGCCTGTGACCGTCCATTCGCGGCATTTCTATATCGGTGATAAGGCAAGCTACCTTTGACAAAACATCAGACGTGCCGGAGCTCTTTATACGAAGGAGGTGCTCCCAAGCTTCTTCTCCGTTGTTGAGAATCAGCAGATTATGGTAACCCGAGGTGTGAAGCGCTTCGGTCAACATCTTTCTGAGCAAATCTGAATCCTCGGCAACAACAATCGGAATATGTTCCCTGTCTGCCCCCGAATATTCCATAACGGTGGTCAGGTCAATACCCGTCTCAGGACTTATATCGAAAGTTATCTTTTCAAAGTCGAGGATAGAAATGATTTTGTCGCCTACCTTGGCAATACCCGTGACGACACCCTCTTGACCGCCATAGATAATGGAGTCCGGCTTTTCAATGGCATTCCAAGATATACGAAATATGCTTTCAACAGCATGTACGTGGAAAGCTATATTCATTTTGTTAAAATTACTGATGATAAAAATGTCTGTTGAGGAATCCTCCGATGGACCGAGTCCAAGATACTTGGCAAGGTCTACGATTGTGTATACTTCCTCCCTTGGCTGGAATATTCCCTCCACACATGGGTGGGCAAGAGGCATTTCCTGCACCTCTTGGATTTGCATGAGTTCCGTAATTTTTGCAACATTTATGCCGTAACTATTTCCGGCTATTGCAAACTCCAGTATTTCGAGTTCATTTGTTCCCGTTTCGAGAAGAATGTTTGTATCAACGATTCCCATCAAATTTCACGCCCTTTCTGTTCGCTGCTCTCTATTATACCTAAAATCCGCCATTAATGCAATAGCGGATTTTATATGTTTTTTATTTATGCCATAATATTCCTCTAAATAACACTAACTATTCACAATATCCGTTATTCTGACACCGTAGTTTTCGTCAATTACTACCACTTCGCCTTTGGCAATCAGCCTACCGTTTACTACGATTTCCACAGGATCACCTGCAATTTTATCGAGAACAATGATAGTACCGAGACTGAATTCAAGAATTTCACTTATTTCTTTCTTTGCTCTTCCGAGTTCAACACTAACCTGAAGAGGAATATTATATACAAGATCAATACTCCTTGCTTCGCCCGGCGCAGATGGTGAATCAAACGACTGGAATTGCATTGGATGCACATCTACTACGCGGCCACCGGCTTGCTGAGGCGGATAAGGTGCTTGCGGATAAGGCGGGTAAGGTGCAGGTGGGTAAGGCGCAGGTGGATACGGTTGCTGTTGATAAGGATCTGCCGCAGCGGGATATTGTTGTGGATATGGCTGCTGCATCGGCGGTGCTTCCTGCGGCGGCGGAGGCGGTGGGGGTGCTGCCGCTTGCGGTGGAGGCGGCGGAGGCGGTGCTGCTGCTTGCGGCGGAGGTGGCGGAGGCGGTGCTGCTGCGGGTGGTGGTGCGGGGGCAGCCACTTCCCCTCCGACTCCGACATCGAGAAATTGCTTTGCAAAAGTACGACTCACATCGTATGGCATTATTTGAATAAGCTCACTTTTGAGAAGCCCCTCAATCTCCATGTCAAAGCTGATTTTTGTTACTTTATCCGAATCGCCAAGGAGCGTTGATATGTCAAAGCCTACATCTACCGCCGTGCTATGCGGAGGCGAAATATCTATAGCAGTGCCCAAAAGTTTTGATAATGAGGTTGATGATGCACCCATCATTTGGTTCATTATCTCGCTCATCGCACTCAGATGCATCTCATTGAGCTCAATCGGTTGTTCAACGATTCCGTCTCCACCCATGAGCAAATCTGTGATAAGAGCGGCATCTTCTATTTTCAAAACGAGTAAATTAGTACCTCTGATACCTTGCGTGTACTCTATGGTTGCCACCACAAAAGGTATTTTATATACAGAAAGCACGTCTTTTGATTCAAACACGTAAACTTTCGGCGTAGTAATGCTCACACGTCTGTCAAGAAGCGCATACATTGTTGTAGCAACTGCGCCCATGCTTATATTACCGACTTCTCCGAGAATATCTACTTCATCGGCTGTCAGCATACCCTCAATGCTCGCAACATTTGACAAATCTTTTTGCACGTTCTCAATATGTTCCGGACCGCTTTGCGCAGGTGCCGCAGCGGCAGAATCATCTACGCTTGCAAGCAAATCATCAAGTACAGCCGCATCAACATCTGCAGCATCGCCGTCAGTATTACCTGCCGCATCATCAAGCATTGCAGCTATTTGTTCGGGTGACATGATATCTCCGCCACCTGAAGCTGCGGGAGCTGCATCTCCTCCGGCTGCTCCGGCAAGCATTGCTTCAATCGCTTCCGGTGACATCATATCGCCACCACCTGTATCAGCAGGCGCAGGTGCCTCTGCAGCGGGCGCACCGGCTGCTCCGGCAAGCATTGCTTCAATCGCTTCCGGCGACATCATATCTCCACCACCGGCATCAGCAGCAGGCGCACTATCTTCATCTGTAGAGTCCCCTACCATCAAAGCATTGATTTCATCTTGCGAAAGATTCATTTTGCGCCTCCTCTTCGTTTAGGATATCTACGACCTGCATAGCATACTTTTGTCCTAGAGTTCCTATAGTTGCACGAAACTTTGGTATGTGCTGAACTTTTATCGTAAGCGGCTCGTCAATCGAGTGGTTGAGTTTTATTACATCTCCAATTTGCAAATTCACTATATCCGACACTGTTGCAGGGGTTTGTTCAAAATATGCAGTGAGCGGTATCGGAGTATTCATCAAATTGCCTGTGAGAGCGGCAAGTCTTTCTTCTGATTTACCATCGTCACGAAGACCGCTTGAAAACCACATCTTCGTGTTTAGCATTTGGGAAACGGGCTCAATCGCCGTGTGGGGTATACATATGCTGAAAAGTCCTGATTCTTCGCCCATTGTAATGCTGAAAATAACAACCACGACCGGTTCGTTTGGAGCTGAAATTTGAGCAAACTGCGGACTTGTCTCAATTCTGTCTACCTGCATGGATAGTCCGATAACCTTATCCCATGCTTCATCAAAAACAGCGCATTGTTGACGCAGGATTCTTTCCACCAGTGCAAGTTCTATTTCTGTAAACTGCTTAGAGTTTTCGCCCGTAGAACCACCGCCAAAAAGTCGGCTTATAAGCATATATGCATATTCCGGCGACATTTGTACTATCAGTGAACCGTGTAGCGGAGGTGCTGCCATTACTGCAAGAACTACAGGAACAGGAAGTGAGTTGTTAAACTCTGCATATGAACATTCTTCTATAGATAGAATTTCACATTCGCATGATACCCGCAGTACACTTGACAAAGAACTTGACATCAGCTGTGTGTATGTTTCAAAAACTACGTGAAAGGTTCTCATCTGCTCTTTTGGGAATCTGTTTGCCGTTCTGAAGTCATAGTTTTTGACATTCATCGTCGGCGCGCCATCAGTGGTTTCCTCCGTAGTCTCTGAGTCGCCTGCCATGAGCGAACCTAATAGTTCGTCTATTTCAGCTTGTGATAATATTTCAGACAAACCGTACTCACTCCTTCTTTAAACCATTTACGGTTTTTCCCGGGTAAACCCTCCGGCAACCCACTCTATTAAACAGGACTATCGCCAGTTTGTCAAGTTATTTTGTGCCTCATGTGATAATAAAGTACAACATATTGCGATTTTGTGTGACCTGTTTAAGACGTAAACTGCGTTGCCTTTATTTGCCTTATTTTCTCTTCGCGGATTTTTTCCACTATTTCGATTGCAGTCTCGCTTACTGTGACTTTTTTCCCTGTGTTTAGCGTAACTATTGTGTCCGGTGTTTCTTCGATAAATTCAATCATGTCTTCATTGACATAAAACTGCGATGCCTTGTTGAGTCTTGTAACCAAAATCATAGTTAACCCCCTTTTGGCTTGTGGGGCGACGGTTAGGTCGCCCCTGCATTAAATCACATCATATCGCATTATATCATATTTATCGTTTCAAGTTAACTAATTCTTCGAGCATTGAGTCTGTTACTGTAATGATACGGGAGTTTGCTTGGAATCCGCGCTGTGTAACAATCATGTCTGTGAACTGGTCTGCCATGTCTACGTTACTCATTTCCAGACCACCACCATTGATTGCTCCTGCTCCGTCAAATCCTGCCTGTCCAACAACTACCTCTCCCGATGAAGCAGTTTCTCTGTAGAGGTTGTTTCCTGCTACTTCAAGACCTGCCGGGTTAGCAAACATAGCAACTGCAACTTGTCCTATAACAACATTTCGTCCGCCGCTGAGAACTGTTATGTCGCCGTTATTTGCTACACCGAAGTTGGGGAGCTGCAAATCTCCGACATCAAAGTTCTCCGTAAAGAACCATTCCATGATACTCTGTCCGCCAAGATCAGGTTCACCTGCATTTGTCCACATTTGATCCCAGTCAAGTTCAAACTGACCGGGGATAGGATAGCCGGCGGTATCCAGTACCGGCGTCCACACCAATTGGTCAAGAGTCTCCATTCCGAGCGGAGAAGGAATGAGCGGCATATCGGGTCTCAGAACTCTTATCGGAGAAAGAGTTGTTGTGTCGGGGTCGCCTGTCGGTACAAGACCGAATCTGGGCGGTACTGCCTGCATAGGTCTTACCAGGCTGTTTATGCCGGGGTTACGTCTCATTGGAAGATCCGCATTCAAAGCCATGGCACGACTCGGTAGCGGCGGGTCTCCCGCTCTCACTGTGACGTTTGCTGAAGGCCAAGGTTGACCGTTTACGGTAAAGATTTCTGCCGGAATAACGTCGCCTGTGCTGAAGAATCCTGCCGGGATAATTGCTCCTGCCGGTACTACGGCTATAGCCGGAACTCCTGCAAATGCCGTGCCGGTGTTATGACCGGGCTCTCCTACCGGTGGGTTAGGTATCATCGCTCCTTCAGGAAAAGCGGGATTATGACCGGGCTCAAGGTAGGGAGGGTTAGGTATCTGTGCAGGAGGAGTTGCCGGACGGACTGTACCCGGTATAACTTCGTCCTCGGCAGCTTCAAGCCATGCAGCAAGTGCAGTTGTGTCCGGCCATCCGGGAACTTCGGCACGTCCGTGTTCTACGACACCCATTTCAGTCGGCGCCGTATAGCCCATTACGAAGAAACCTTGTGCTGTAACCAGAAATCCCTCATCGTCGATTGAGAAGTTACCGGCTCTTGTGAAGAAGTCTCCGTCAGGTCCGCGGACTATGAAGAATCCGTCGCCGTTAATCATCATGTCTGTGGGTCTGTCTGTGCGCTGGAATGCTGAGCGTGTGTGGATTACGTCGATAGATGCAAGGCTGATGCCGAGACCTACTTGAATCGGGTTTGTACCACCTTGTCCGCCAACACCTGCAGCTGCTGCGCCTGTGTTTGCCATACCTGCAGCAATGTTTTGGCTGAAAATATCTTGGAATATTACACGGCTGGATTTATATCCTACTGTGTTTACGTTTGCTATATTGTTACCGATAACGTCCATTCTTGTTTGGTGATTTCTCAGTCCGGAAATTCCGGAAAATAGTGATCGCATCATGGTGCGTTTCCTCCTATTGTTTTCTGTTGTTTTTTGGTGTTATGCTGCGAAGTTATAACCGTTGTCGTCGTCGTAACCGTTGTCGTAGCCATTTTCATAGGGATTGTCGCCGCCTGTTTTTTTATCATCTTTATCGGGTGTTACTGTACCGCTTTCTGGTTTAATCTCTGTAAACACCCATCTCCAAAGCTTTTCGTTCCAATCCCAGCGTCCGATTATCGTGCTGCCGTCTGCTTTTACTTCGAAGAACCCTCCCTCGGGATCGTCCATCCAGTTCTCCGCTCCCGGTGGTACTTCCGGCTTATGCCTCACTTGGCTGCCAATCTCACCGATATCTACTATCGAATTTACGGGAACGAATATCGGTTCGGCTTCTCCGATATCGAGCTGTGCATACATGGTTCCCCTGTCTACGACTATGCGTTGTACAATGCCTGAAACATCTTCTCCATCAACCACTGCAACGACTTCACGTCCTATTAGGCTGGAAGAAGTTTGAAGCAACCTGTCTGATGTCAGTAGGTTAGATGTGTTGAACACTTCCCTGATTGCCGTGATAGGCACAGTATGCTCACCGATTTGAGCAAAGGTTACACCGTCTCTTGTGAAAATGCTGTCAACTTCACCCGGAATTTCGACAAGCTCACCATCTATCCATTGCTCTGCGATTACAAACTTACCTATTAAGCTGTAGCTCTGCATACTTGCCATGGTTTCCAGTGATGCGTTCATGTTTTGCATTTGTTCGAGTGATGTAAACTGAGCAAGTTGTGCCGCAAACTCTGAATCGTTCGACGGATTTAGAGGGTCTTGATGGCGCAACTGTGCGGACAGAAGCATGAGAAAATCGTTTTTTCCCATATTTCCGCCTACATTACGGCCTCTTTCTGTGCTCTCTTCAATTTGGCGAGCGCGGTCTTGCATTCTTTGCCACTCGGTTTGATTGTTTAAATCTCTTAATGCATCTAATACTGACATTTTGTGATTCTCCCTTCATAGTTTGAAACTTTACGTTCAAACTAATTCGGGATCCGTCCCGTTGCGCCGCTGCGCTATATTTAGTGAAAAATCCTTTATTTCACTTTTTGTCTTATGCGCTGAACTCTACCGAGCTGACTCCTGTATCCATGTAGTAGTCCATTATATCGGGTAGTGTGGTGTAGTAAGTCACTGCTTCTTTTTTGTCTGCCTCACCATTTTTCCCACCCCTGTGTGAATCTGATTTGCTCTGATTGCCTTTCGGGTCTTCTTTGAACATGCTGTGGTTATATTCCATCCCGGTATATGCCACTTCTACTTCTGCTACTTGATGACCCTTTTCTTCGAGTGCCTCAATCAACGCTGCGATTTGTGCGTTTATCATTCCTCTGACTCCGCTGTCTTCTGCGTTAATCTTAACGTGGAGCCCGGCTGCGTCTATTGCTACTTCAAGTGCTACACTGCCGAGATGCTCAGGATTTAACGTAAGAGTCATAGCACTTCGCGTCACATTTTGCATGAGTTCTACTCTTTGAACCAGTTCCTGAAAGAGATTTTCCGGCTTCACAGGTTGGCTGAGCGTTGCTTCTTTCATCTGCTCCACCCCGCGAAACTGTTCCGGTCTTATACCATCGGCCAGCGGTGGCAAGGTTTCGGTCGTCAATGGCGGGGCTTCTGTGGTTTTTGTTTCCGACGCTGTGCTTTCTGCTTCTGAGTATGTTTTACCGCTCTGTTCATTTATGCGGTTTGTGTCATTTTCATTCTCCAAGGGGCTCAGATTGTCGTTTTCAGAAAAATTTGACATATTGCCGGTATCTTTTTGACTATCTTGTGTCACCTCCGGCATCCGTGCCTCTACATCACTTGCAGTTATCGGGTTTGTGTCGAGCTTTTGTTCTGTGGATAGTTGGTTTGTTTCGACATTGACCGCTCCGGTTTGTGTTGTAGTTGTTGTTTCTGCACTTTGAGACTCCGCCACTTTGATTGGGTCTGTCTGATTCGATGCTGCCGCTGCGATTTTTTCATCCAGTGTTTTCATAAAATCCTGCGGTATTTCATTTGCATCCGGTGGCCGGTTTTCCTCGGGGTTTATAATCTGTGTTGCTCCCTGCGGCATTATTTCCTCTACCGTAGGTAAATTATATTCCGGTGCAGATTCCATGTTTCCTTCGAGAATAAAAATGACTTCGTTTTGCCGGTTTGCCATAACTCCGGCTGCTTGCAGTATTCCATCTAAATCTTCGTCCTCTTCTATCCTGTTTTGCTTTGCATTTTCGATAGGTTCAAACGGATTAGTTGCTCTGCGTCCGACATTAGCTCTTCGGGTTTCGCTTCTTCCGAGTTCTTGTTCAAAGGTCTGGTTGAATCCTGAACTTTCTTGCCTTGTTCTCGGCTTTTGTCGGTTGCCTGCAGCAGGGTCTGTCCTTGTCGGTGCGAGGGACAGAATCTCCATGGTTTGTTGCATGGCTTCACCTCCTATAATCTAAGTATCGGCACATAGTATCAGGAAGATTAGCAAATTATGCAAAAAACTTGTGAACAAACCATGACTGCAATAAAAGAGCAATGTGTGCCAAAAATAATTTTATTACGATACAGACCAGCCTCTGATGGGCTGTTTACGGAGTCTTTTTTGTGAGAACAATGGCGACAAGACCGTTGGCTCACAAAAAAGCGGAGTAAATTGCTCATCAGAGGCTATATGATATGCGGGATTTAATAATACAACAAAATTTCCGTTATGTGCGCGGCGTAGCGTTCGTCCATTACTGACATTATGGCAGCGCGGTTTCGCTCAGACATGTGAAACAGCAAACCGGCCACATCTCGTGGGTCGTGCATCGCTTTCATTATGTTTGCGGCGATTTCGGGTGCCATTTGTGCGTAAGTTTCGCTCAGAGACAGCATCTCTTCAATTTCTTGTTCGGTCAAATCTGCACGCCTGTGGAGCGGAACAGCCCTCTCCAACATTGCCTGAAGCTGTGCCTCACGGTGCTCAAGTTCATTCTCACGCCTGCTAATCTGCGCTTCAACCGCATCTAGTAAGGCTTCCCGATCCGCAACCTCCAAGACTCGCCCCTCCATTTCATCCTCCATAGCTCTAACGCGCTCTTCGCGCATTGCCGCCTCAGCTCTGAGGCGGGTATCTACAGAGTGAAACCACGGATCAAGCCAGATAACGAGGTCAAGCAGTGGATCATTGATTGCTTCTCCAACCACCGTGCGCGCCCCGAGCGCATCAAAATACAGTGCAGCACCAAACCCACCAACAAGCAGGAACAGTACGAGTAACATAAGAACTATTACACCAAGCGAGCCGCCTTTTCTCTCACCTCTAACCTTTGGCTCCTTCTCGCCATCTTCTTTTCCCTTTTTTGGCTCCTTAGGAGCTTTTTCCTTTTTCTTGCCCTTATCTTTGCCCTTACCGTCTCCGGAATCTTCACCATCGGTCAAATCTGTTACTTCTTCCTCTGCCACTGCGCTGCACCCCCTTTCATCACGCTTCTTCGCTTATTACCTTAAATGATACCAAGTCATCAATATTTTTTGCTTCTTCTGCTTGTGCTTCCGCTCTCCACGTCTGATATTGTTCATCGCGTAGTTTGTCGTATGCCTTTAGCTCTCTCATTGTAACTATGAGTTTTTCCTGACATTTTCTGACAATCTCTTCGGCTCTTACAATCTTCTTTCGCACCTCAACCAACGAGTCTCTCAAAAATCTGAAATATGCATCGTGCTCTGTGAGAGCGGCTACTATATTTTCACCCTTTCGCAACGCTTCATCAAGCGAACGCTCCGTATCTGCATATGCTTGTATAATTCTTTGCTCTTCGTTTAAAAGCAGCTGCAACGCCTGCTGTGCTTTTGCCAGTTCTGCCTTTTGCAGTTTTTCTACTGTCAGCTTGTAATTATATAGTGCTTGTAAGGTAAATTTAAACTTTTTCATTGCTAGCTACTCGCTATTTGTCGCATCATTTCAAGGGTTTCATCGTAAGTGTAACTGTCCGTCATGCCCTGCTTTAAGAAACTTTCGATAGGATAGTGAAGTTCAACAGATTTATCAATTTCGGGGTTTGCACCTTGCTTGTATGCACCGATGTTTATAAGGTCTTCCGCTTCTTTGTAAATAGCAATCAGACTTTTTATTTTACCGAAATCTTCAAAATGCTCTTTAGTGACAATTTCAGGCATTACACGACTTACGCTACCTAAAATATCAATCGGTGGGTAATGATTGCGTTGAGCTATCGCCCGGGATAAAATTATATGTCCGTCAAGTATACCTCTGACTGTATCTGAAATCGGTTCGTTCATGTCGTCGCCCTCCACGAGAACAGTATAAAGTGCCGTTATTGAACCTTTATCCGACATGCCTGTGCGTTCAAGAAGCTTAGGGAGTATTGCAAACACCGATGGCGGAAAGCCCCTTGAAACGGGCGGTTCTCCGGCCGCCATACCTATCTCACGCTGCGCCATTGCAAAGCGAGTAAGCGAGTCCATCAACATCAGCACTTTGAGACCTTGATCTCTGAAATATTCAGCAACTGCAGTACCTGTCATGGCGCATTTCAAGCGAAGCAGCGCGGGCTGGTCTGATGTGGCGATGACCAGAACAGATTTTTTTAACCCCTCTTCACCCAAGTCTTTTTCTATAAAGTCGCGTACCTCGCGACCCCTCTCTCCGACAAGCACGATAACATTTATATCTGCTACAGCATATCTCGACATCATACCCATGATTGTACTTTTTCCAACGCCCGTACCCGCAAATATGCCGAGCCTTTGACCTTTGCCTACAGTCAACATACTGTCTATCGCTTTTATACCGAGCGGCAAAGCTTCTTTTATTCTTTCACGTTCCAGTGGGTTAGGAGGCATATTATCCGCAGGATACCAAGCTTCAATTTTATCGTGCTCACTCCCGTCAAACGGATTACCCAAAGCGTCAAGCACCTTACCTATAAGCGACATACCAACCGGTACCCGAAGCTGCGTTCCCGTGTAGACCACATAGCTTCCAAGCCCTATGCCCTCTAAACTGCCAAATGGCATGAGTAGTGTTTGCCCTTCTCTAAAGCCGATTATTTCGGCTCGCAAAGACCTATCGTTGTCCAGAGTATACATTTCGCACACATCGCCTATTTTCGCAGGCGGTCCTGTTGCTTCAACAGCCAGACCAACTATCTTCGTGACTCTGCCTGCGCGTTCCAGTGTGTCGAACTTTGAAAGTGAGTCCGCATATTTTGCTACATCAATCAGGCTCATATTGGTTTGCTCTTTCAAATGCAATTTTCACATATTCCAGTTGCGAATCTATACCCGCATTAACTGTTCCCTCGTCTGAGTCTATTATGAGGTCGCCCTCATTCATTGTAAGGTCTTTCATAACTGTTGCCGAAACTGTAACGCCGCTGTCGAGTTCTATGGTTGCCGCGCCTGACGAGAAAAATCTTTCAAATTCATCGGGACCCACTCTGATTACTATTTTTCCGTCTGTGGACATCTGACGCAGGGCATTTTTTATTAGCGAAGTAAATACCGTGCCAAGCTCATCCTCGGCAGGGGCTATGACTTTCTTAACGATTTCAATTGCAAGGTCTATTGTTCCACTCTCTGTCTCAGCTACCAGCCGCTCTTGTTCATTATATAATTCATCGAGCACATTTTTAAGCACCTTGTCGTCTGCTGCAATTTTTTCCTGAGTTTTTTCTTCATAAGAGTGCTTGCCCTCCGCTACACCCTCGATGTAACCCTCTTGAAATCCTCGATTCTTTTCTTCTTCGATTTCATCACGGGTTTCAATCAAAATCTGTGCTGCTTCAGTCTTGGCATCATTTATAATGGCTTCTGCCTTTTCCTGCAGTTCCTGCTCTGCTGCACTTATGTGCTCGCGGAGCATTTCTTCGGCAAGTTTGACCGGGTCAGGTGTAGGTTCAGGGTCAAATTCAGGGTCGGAGTCAAAATCAGAATCAAGATCCGGGTCAAAGTCGAGGTCAATGGTGCTTTCCTCGTCTTTATCTTTTTCCTTGCTTTTGCTTTTGTCTTTGTCTTTGTTTTTCACATCAAAGTTCGCTATTTTATGCGCTGACACATTCACAAGACTTCTGTCAATTCTAAACAATCAGGTCATCCCCTTCTCCGCGAGCAACAATAATCTCACCCTCGTCTTCAAGCTTGCGAATGACATTGACTATTTTTTGCTGGGCTTCTTCAACATCACGCACACGTACAGGTCCCATGACTTCCATATCGTCTTTTATCATTTCTTGCAGACGTTTTGAGATATTCGAGAAAATTGACTTTGTTACATCCTCACCCGCCATTTTGAGTGCAACTGCGAGGTCTGCGTTGTTGATATCGCGAAGAACGCGCTGGATGGTGACATTGTTGAGCTTTGCAATATCTTCGAATACGAAGAGGCGTTTTCTGATTTCGTCTGCAAGCTCGCTGTCGTTGACATCCAAACTTTCGAGAATATTTTTTTCCGATGAGCGATCCAGTGCGTTTATGATTTCGACTATCGTATCTATACCGCCGACAATTATGTTTTCCGTAAATCCCATGGATGTGATTTTTCTCTCCAAAATACGCTCAGCTTCTTTTACATATTCCGGAGACGTACTGCCCATGCTCGAAATTCGGCTTATGATTTCTGTCTGCCTTTCCTGCGGGAGTGATGCTATGATTTGTGCCGACTGTTTTGAATCTATGTATGAAAGAACAAGCGCAATTATCTGCGGATGTTCGTTGTGGATGACGTTAAGGATTTGGTTGGAGTCAACTTTTCGTATGAACTCAAACGGGCGGACTTGAAGAGAAGATGATAGTTTTCTAATCATCTCTTCGGCTTTATCTTTGCCTATCGCTTGTTCAAGAATGTCTCTGGCATAGTCGATACCACCCTCTGTTATGAACTTTTGAGTCAGGCACATTTCATAAAATTCATTTATGATTTGCTCTCTGATTTCAGGATCAACACGGCGGGTAGTAGTGATACTCAGTGTCATATCACTGATTTCTTCCTCCGACAAATACTTATACAGCTCCGCAGAATATTCCTTGCCGAGACTGATAAGCAATATGGCAGCTTTTTCCTTTGTTGACATTTCTTCCCTTGCCATTTATACAAACCCTCTTCTAGTTGTTTTTTTGCCGTCATCCCAAGCGAAGTGAGAATCTTATTGACCCGACACTAAAGATTCTCCGCTACGCTCAGGATGACAATTATCTGATGTTTTTATTATTTGCTGTTACGCCTCGTCAGACAGCCAGTTTCTCAGTAATTGCGCAACCGATGCCGCATCTTTGTCTATGAATCTCTCTACCTGTTCAAGCCCTGCTGATTTCGCTGTAAGATCAACATCTTCATACTCAACCGCAGCTTCAGTTTCATCGCTTATCAGGTAGTCAATACCATCCATACCTGCCGCCGCAAGCATAGGCTCGGGCTCCGGCTCGGGATTGAGTGCTTTGACAATTGTTCTGCCGAGCAGAAATACCATAACACCCAACAAGACTATAACTGCATACATGATTATCATTTCGACCATGTCTCTGGTTCTTTGAGCCGCTGCAAGTTCTTCCATTCGTTCTTGCGCTGCAGCAATTTCAGGATCTACAAAGAATGGTAAAAGCTGAACCCGTACATTAGCAAGCGGTACACCTATTGCCATTGTGATAAGGTCTGCAACCTCTGTCGAGAAGTCGTATTCTTCACCTTCTCTGCCCTCAAGATCTCTATTGATAACCACGGAGATACCCAAATCTCTTATAACTCCGTATTCGTGTTCTATCACTCTTCTTGTTTCGTTTATTTCATAGTTCATGGTTTCGACATGACGCATCCACATATCTTGGTCATCAAACTCACCCCAAGGATATTCTATTGAACCCATGGCATTAGAATCTGTACCGGGGACACCCTCAGCCGGCCCCCATCTTCTGGATCTCTCACGAACTATTTCAGAGCTGCGGACTATGCCGCCAAGCTCACCCGGGACGGGTGGTGCAAACTCGACTTGCTCTGTCACCATTCTGTCAAAATTCAATCTGACATACGGCTGTACTTGCAGGTTGCTCATGCCGAAAATAGGCGACAGTAGCTGGTGTATTTGTGTTTGGAACTGTGCGGTTAGTTGGTTTTCAAGTGCTATGCGCTCGATAAACTCAATTTCCGGGTTAACAACCTGTGTTCCGACAGGATAATGGTTAAGGTCTGAGTCAGTAATATGTATATCTTCAAATTCTATGCCGGGCACACCGCCTCGGACTATTTCTGCTATTGTCTGCGCCTCTGCCTGTGTGAGCATACCTCCACCGACAAGCGTAAGTTGCACTGCGGCGGTTGGGCGTCTGAGATTTGTTTGAAGCCTGAACGGGGATGTTTCTCCTTGGTTTACTATAACGAGTGCATTTTGAATTCTTGGAGACTGTATTATCTGAGTTCTTATCCACTCGCCACGCTGCGCCTCATGTAGCTGACGGGCATAGCTCTCTGTTACTCCAAAGCCTGCCGCACCGGACATAATATCCATATCGAAGCCGGTCTGCACTAAATACCCTTGATCCATCAGCATCATTTCTATTCTTCCGAGATTCTGCTGAGGGACTTCGAGCACTCGCCCAACTACTCTGACTTGTTCATTCATTTCTACAAGTGCCGAATGTATATGCGACGTGCTGACAGGGTCTCCCGTTCCGGGTAATACTACCCAAGTTGTTCGCGTAAGGAGGACTGTGGCGACTACTGCAAGAGTTATGACAACCCCTGCCAATATAGAAAGCTGTATCTTTGTTTTTCTCGATAATTTCGCCAAATATTCTCTTAGGCTTGTGAGCATTCTCTCAACTGTTTCTCTCAACTTGATACCCCCTTGGTTGCCTCGTATTGTAATTTATATGCATAGTAGGCAATATAAACAACCCTCTTAATATTGTTTTTTGCATACCATCTCAAATTTTAGCACTTTCCACTTTGATTTGCAAGATTTTTTTCAAAAAATACACATTATTTAGTGCCACACCATAAAAGTGTGGCTGTATCTTGTGTGAGACTGCATGAAATGGGGCACTACCCTGCATAGAGCAAAAACCGCTCTTACAAAAAGGAGCGGTTTTTATGTGATTTATATTATTTCTCATCTTCTTCATTGTTGGCGCTGTGTCAAATCTTTGCGCACTTGGGGCATTATCTTCTCCAAGTTACATAAGAACAAACATATAAAAACCAAAGTAAAGCAAATTACAGGTGTCCATGCCATCGCATGACGCTGCACGATAATTGTGAAATCACTCTGGATAGCTAATGTGCCGTCATACGCGGCAAAAGCAAGTATCCATCCTACTATTGCTGTGCCGAGTCCAAGCCCAACTTTTATGCCAACGTTTTTGGAGCCAAAAACAATGCCGTTTTGTTTTATTCCGGTTTTCCACTCGCCATAATCACAAATATCTGCCATAAGCGCTTGAAATCCTGCCGAAAAACTTGATCGGCAAAAAGCGGTAAAAATAACTCCTGTAAAAAACAAAGCTATATTTGGCGTTGGGATAATTAAAGATATTGCGGAAATTACTACTCCCGTCAAACAACCTGCCATCCCCACTGATAAAACCTTATGCTTACCAAATTTATTAACCAGCGCCAATGAAAAAGGAAGCCCAAAAAGTACAGGTAACAACATCGCTAAAGTTAATATGGTGAATAACCCTTCGCTTCCAAACACATCACGAGTAAAAAACAGCCCCAGTCCGCTTATAACCGCATTGTTTAAGTTAATGAGGATACCTGCACTGGTGGCGAGAAAGAAATATTTATTTTTCCTAAGTACCGATAACGATTTTTTCAGCGAAATATTTTCTTGCGCCTCCACGACCACTCCGCCGGTTTCGTCATTTTGTTCGCGCAATCGGGCAAAACAGAACAAGCCGGTAATTAATATTAATAATGCATAAATCACCATCACCTGCGTGTAGCCTAGCTGAGTATAGCCAAAAAGTCCGAGCAATGAATTTGTGACTGCTGTGGCTATAATTCCGCCAACCATTGTTCCCGCCATATTTGCCGCTCCCAGATTATTCCGCTTTTTATTATCTTTTGTAAGCATGGGCAGTATTGCCGATGACGCAATTCCACACATAGTAATAAAAACAGACATTACAAAAAAATACACAATAGCAAAATATACAATCTGCGCTGTGGTACTAAAGCCCGGCGGTACATAAAATAAGAAAATTAACGACATAGCGAGACTGATTGTGCCCGGCACCAGCCAGGGTCTCGCTTTGCCCCAACGCGTTTTTGTGCGGTCGATAATATGCCCCATAATTAAATCACTCGCTCCGTCCGAAAAACGCATTATTAAAACAATCGTACCTATTACAGCAGCCGAAATCCCAACGACATCTGTAAAATAGATAAGCAAAAACGCGCTTGCAAGGGTGCTTACCGTAATATCAGGTACTGTTCCGCTTGCGATAGCCAGATAATCAAGACCACCTATTTTTCGTTCTTTCATGATAATGACCATTCCTTTCGAAAATTTTCAGACACAAAACGACTCATGAAAGTAATGGTCTTTTTGTGAATCAGGTGCGATTCCCCGCATGGGACGCAAATCGCACGTTCTCCCGTTAGTTTGAATTTATTCAAACTAATGTTCCGCCCATTTAGTGGTTGCAAGTATATCTGTGTGCGCCGCCCTCAACATGATGCTCTTCATTATTGGGTAAAGCGACTGTCGCATATATCCCTTGCGGTACTTGGATGTCAAGTGTGAATTTCCCATCTTTCAATTCCCACTCGGACACGATTTCACCATGTATACTTACATAACTCGCCTTGGCATGAGTCAAAGTACCTCCGGGCATGGGCTTAATAAGAATTTCATTAAAGCCGGGTTTAAGTGGGCGAATACCTGCGCAATGGCTAAACAACCACGCACCCACTGAACCCGGTGCATAATGATTATGGGAATCATTTGGTACACCTTTGTCGTCAACCCCATACCAATTCTCCCAAATAGTTGTAGCTCCTTTGGTTACTGCATACAGCCAGCCCGGCTGTTTCGTATTCTCAAGCATCTTATATGCAGTATCCACATAACCGTAATCAGATAGTAACGATAAAATTTTATACGTAGTGAGAAAGCCTGTGCCTATTTTATAGTTGTTTTCAATGCATTTTTCATTTAGCTGCTTCATTATTTGAGCCTTTTCCCTCCTATCTGCAAGACCCATCACTACCGGGCGGACAAATCGGCAATGCCGATCAGAGCGAACTTGACCATTTGGCAAAAATTCTTTCCGGTAAGCCAAGCGTATGCTCTCCGCCAACTCATCAAACTCGCGATTATCCTCCACTTTTCCCAGCAAATTCGCCATTTCGGATACTCGTTTAACTGTATGAAAAAACCATGCTGTTGTCACCTCTGTGTCAGGCACAAATAATGCTTTAATATAATATTGATACATTTCGCGACCCGGCTCTATCCATTCACCATAATGAAACCCTGTTTCTACTACATACTTGCGATGTCTGCCTAATTTATAAAATAGCCATTTGTTTTTCTTTTTTGCTCGTTGCACATTGTACTGTACAAATCGTTTAACAGGCTCGTAAACCTCTTTGAGTATGTTAATATCCCCATAGAAGTTGTAAAGCATCATAGGAACTTCACATAATGCATCTGACCATCCGGCGCAACTGCGCGCTCTGGAACCTTTTCCGGCGGCGGGTACAATAAAAGGCAAACTTCCATCTTCTCCCTGCTCCAACATGAAATCATTCAGCCATTTTACTAAAAATCGTTTTGCGTCAGTTAAGTAGCAGGCTGTTTCACAGAACACCATAATATCGGCAGTCCAACCGCTTCGCTCCCGTGTAGGGCAATCTGTCGGAATATCCACAAAGTTACTGCGTTGACTCCATTTAATATTTTCTACCAAACGATTAATAAGGGGATTGGAGCACGTAAAACTACCAACTTGGGCACAATCCGAATATATAGCTGTGGCAGTGAAATTCTCAGAATCTACTTTTTCGGGCCAATTTTCAAGAAGCACATAACGAAATCCACTAATAAGAAATTGCGGTTTGTATGTCTGAATCCCATCTTTGAGAATATAATGTAAATCTTGACTCATTTCCCCGCTTATAAGACCTGAACCTTTAGCAGACATATTTTTCATGGTGAAATTACCGTGTTCGTCAAGAGTTTCACCCATAACCAGCTTCACTTTATGCCCCGATGACCCGGTCACAGTAAAAGTAACACGTCCTGCCATGTTTTGCTCAAAATCCAAAACCATCTCCCCATTAGGCGTTTTTAGAACAGTGGGCTTAAATCTTTCCTGTTCTAAAATTTTCTCACCCTCTTGCGGAATAACTGCACCGCTATATGTACCCATCACCACATTATGCCATGTGTCATCGTTAAACCCTCTCGTATTCCATCCCGGCATTTCCATACGAGCATCCACATATTCAATAGTTTTTAAATCGTTTTCCCTAACAGGTCCCTTTTGAGTTGCTTTCCAGCTTTCATCAGTCTCAATTAATTTTATTTTACCATCGGTAAAAGTTATCTCCAGCCTACAGGCTAACTTAGTTTTCGTGCCATAACAATTACGATGACTGCCTATACTTAAACAGCCCCGATACCAACCATCGCCTAAAATTGCCGCAATAACATTTTCACCTTGCACCATACGGTTAGTAACATCAGTTTTTATATATTGCACCCTGTGATTGTAATCGGTATGACCCGGTGTAAGAGTCTGCTCATCTAATGCCTCACCATTGAAGTAGCCTTGATATACACCCAATCCTGTCATTTGCAGCAGAGCAGATTTTATCGGCTGTTCAACCATAAATGTCTTTCGCAGATATGACGCCGGATGCTTTTTCTCCGGCTCAATAACCGGTTCCGGTTCAACAAATGAAAACGATGCTTTGCACTTACCCATAATCGCATACCTCACAACAGATGTGGCAACATAAATATTGTGTAAATTTTGCTTAAATATCATGCCAAATAAATATTTCAGTATTATTGATGTACATGATAAAATGCGCTATAATCTATAATTAGTGTAATTTCATTTTACAACAAAGTAAGTTTCAGATATATATCATATCTTGTTTTTAATCACATATATCTTGCTCATTTATTATATAGGCTTTACATAAAAGCACCTGAGCTGCAACACGGCAAACTATTGAAAGGAGTTTACACACATGAACAAACTGCTGGACATTTTGTTTGAGGCGACCAACAACAACAACACAAGGTCAGACACAAGTCGGATGCTTGTTGACGTAGAGCGGGAATACAACGACTTTAAAAGCCGTTGGTATCACGATGCTATAAAAGCCGACTCTAACCAAGAGGGCAGAAGATTAATTTACTTAAAGTTAGTTGATTCGGACATTGATATACGCAATAGTTTATTGTATCCTCAGGGACTTGCTATTGTGCGATTTAATGAAGGAAACTATACCCGCAGGGTCTTAACAGAATCCTCTCCGGAAAAGTCTTTTCTACTAGTCTATACATTATCCGGAACAGGCGTTCTTCATTACAAAGAGCGGGAGTATCTGCTCGAAAAAAATGACGGATTTGTAATTGACTGTACAAATCCACATTTTTATAGATGCCTCGGTACACATTGGAGTTATTCGCTGGTTCACTTCGCCGGACCCCCTGCACTCGGATACCAGCGACAAATTGAAACCGGCGGCACTGTAAAATTTACTTTTTCGCAAGATAGCAGTGTTGTTGCAGATTTCAAAAGCCTATTTTCAATATACTTGGACAAAAAGAAATCACAGGAAATTCGCGCGGCATTTTCTTTAACAAGCATGTTAACCCAAATACTTTTGCAGACTTCTAATAAAACAAAAACACCTCAAATACCTGATGATATTCAAGGTGTCCGAAAGTATATAAATGATAACTATGCTGAAAAAGTTACACTGGACTCATTAGCGAAGCTATTCAAAATGAGTAAATATAATCTGGCACATCAGTACAAAGAAAGCTATGGTTGTCCACCAATTGACTATCTTTTATCTGTTAGGTTAGATAGGGCGAAAGATTTGTTGCGACACTCTGATTTTACAATGACCGAAATTTGTCACGCCGTAGGTATTTCCAGCACAAACCACTTTTACTATTTATTCAAAAAACGTTGCATGATGTCACCCACTCAATATAGAAACACCGAAAACATGGGGCACTACCCTGCATAGAGCAAAACACCAAAAAACCGCTCTTACAAAAAAGAGCGGTTTTTATGTGATTTATATTATTTTTCGGGTTTTTTCTTGATTTTCGAGAGATCGAATGAGACAATCGGGGCATCCAACGCTTGAACGTTTGTGCTTTTTGTTGCTTCTAAGAGCTCTTCTCTAAATACCTTTACATCTCTTGGAGCATCTACGCCCAATTTGATTTTGTCGCCATCAATACCCAGCAGGGTTACGCGGATGTTATCACCAATTACAATGGTCTCATTGAGCTTTCTTGACAGGACTAGCATCGCTGTCACCCTCCTCCCTTGCAACTAACTTGCATATCTCTTGGAAGATAGGGACTCTTACATTGTACTCTGAACCGCTGAGAACTATTTGCTTTGCTTTTCCTGTGGCTGTGTTTATGATGACAGGAGCAGCAAGGTTTACCGTCATTCCTGAAATATCATCGGGTATAACCACAACGCTTACAACGTACAAATCCTCGGGTTTTGTAAGTTTAAGCCTTTTAACGTCTGTCTCGTCAATATCGAACACATAGTCCGGTAACACCGAGAATGTATCGAGCACAGGCAGACATATACCCTTTTCTTCTGTAGCCTGAAGCCACACAAGTGGGTAGCTGTCCTCAAATTGAAGCAAAGCATAAACACGATATTGTTCAAGACCGGGGATGCCCTCTTCAAACTCGATAAACTTAGTATCATCAACTTCGACAGTCCCAAAGCGCAGGGTGTCAATTTGCATTTCTACTCTCCCTTTTTCTAAATAATAAACGTATCATATCATACTTATTTAGCTTTGACAATACTTCTTTTGGGTCACAAATTCACAAATGTAGCAGCTATTGTGCAGTTTGCGGAGTCTTTTTGCGAGAACAGTGTAGACGAATACGCCGGCTCGCAAAAAGCGGAGCAAATTGCGCAGTAGCTGCGAGGTAGTGTAGATAACAATATCATGCATAAAGCGGCACTGCTGTTATATCCATGTGTGGTGGAGTTGCAAAATAAGCAGATACCGAGTGTGGCGGATGTAGTGATATTTGTGCCTGGTTTTCACGGGTAGAATCAACTGTGAGGCTGTGGTTTGAAAAATTCACATTTATTTGATTTACGTTCCATGACATTTGAAGCAGACTCCGCGGCATCAGGCCGATGTTGACCTCTACCGGACCGAGTCGTGCCATTGAAGCATTTCTTGCCAGCGTGGGTATAGCGTCTCTGCCTTGGACTTGGAAACGTGCCAGCAAATCACCATCATTTGCCCTGCGAGCTATTCCCTGCATAGCAGACTGCCTGCCCGCATCCGCAAAGTCCCGAGCAAATTGCCCCGATGTAAGAATACCCATCTCGCGTCTGACTGCCTCTTTATGGACCGTAAAAGATGGCTCTTCTTTATCTATTCGCAACTGCGAAGACTGATTATTTATTTGAATTTCCGGCGCAGGAGTATTTATGTTAAGATTTGACCGCGTTATATTTAAGCCCAGTTGAGCACGCTGCTCATTTATATTTATCCTCATTAACATTGACATTTTAAGTCACCCGCCTTCCTTGGCTAGAGGCTTAATTATAACACAGTTATCTCAAAAAGTCCATTAAAGTTGGTTGAATTATTCTGGCACCTGCCGATAAAGCAGCCTGATAAACCGTCTCTGCCATGCGAAGATTCATTATAACCTCTGAAATGTCGGCATCTTCTGCGTTTGATTGCATCTCACGGTAGTTAAGCCAGTCTTGGTCAAACCTTGCATCAATCAGCTCTAATCTGCGCTGTCTGCCGCCGATTTCTGCCGTTCTGGCGAGCAGATGGTTTTGAGCATCTTGAATCTGACCTATGAGCAAAGTCATTTCATCTGTGGTGATTGCGCGAGTTCCCGGATAACCCGCTTCACCGGGAGCGAGTTGTCTGTTGCCGTTAAGCCCCTCGTATACCTCTGTAAGCAAGCTGAACACATTGCGAAATACCGGCTGATTGCTTCCATCTGTATCCTGCGTTCTGAACATTACGAGGTCAATACCATTCATGGTGACAGGCATCATTATGCCGGGGCCTACCTCAAACTGAATAACATCATTTCTAAGCATCCTGAGCTGCGGAATCTCGGTTCCGTCCGGCATGATACCGTTTTCCATCGCATCGTGGAACTCATCCGCAGTCAACCCATCAAGCTGAGACAGATTGAAACCATTGAAAAGCAAGTTACCGTCCTCGTCCATCGTAAACGCTCTGGTCTCAGCGGGAGCACCATCTGCAAAATCACCGGGTGTATTGAATCCGCTAAACACAAACCTATCGCCGAAAGTAGTGTTTAAAGCATCGAGAAAATGAGTTCTCATTTGCCCTACAAATCTTGAAATATTGAGCTTATCCGACGGAGTCATCGTACCGCCCGATTGCACCATTTCCTCATACACATGCCCGAGAGTCTGTTGCAACTCCATGACACCTGATTCGGTTTGAGTCAACCAGTCCTGCGCACTCCCTATTGACTGCTGGAAGTGTTCAATGCGAGAAATCCTGTTTCGGGCAGCCTGCCCAAAAATCAATGCAGACGGATTATCGCTGATGCTCGCCCACTGCCTACCGCTCGAGAGCTGATTTTGCAGTCTGTCTACTCGGCTGAGATTATTATTCAGATTACTGAGAAGAGTGTTTCTGAGCATAGAATTTGTAACTCTTGATACCATGATGATTTCCTCCTTGTTGTTGACCTAAACGGTCAGAACGTTTTCCCTGTAGGGAATCTTTGTGATTCCCCTCTGTGGTGGCGGGACGCGCAGGGCGCGTCCCCTACCTAGGCGCATAAAGTGCTTGATTTATTTATTACAATCCTACTCGACCTGTGCCGTTTATGAGCCTGTCGAGGGCTTCGTCTATTGCAGTTATTACACGGGCTGCACCGTTGTAAGCGTGCTGGAATCTGACCAGTCCTACCATTTCTTCGTCCAGCGAAACCCCGGCGATGGCAGTTCTCTGATTACCTGCAGCAAGTGCCAGAAGCCTGCTTGTCGTGGTGTTTTGATGAGCCGTGTGAAGCGTATTTGCAAGATCGGTTCTTATGATTGTACCGTAATCATCGAAAGTTCCTATTTCCCTTGTCCTTGCGTCCGGACCTGAACCGACTGTTATAGTAATGCCCGTCTGCGAAAATATGCTGTAAAGAGCATTCATGTTTTCATTGTTACCTCTTTGAAGTTCCGTTGGTTCTCCGTCGACTCTTTCTATACGAGACGAAGAGGCAGCAATATTGTATTCATTGGCAAGAACTGCATCGCTGACAAAAAAGTTCGTGGCAGTGATGAACGCAAGTTCATCAGGGGTAACTACAAACTCTGCGCTTGCAACATCCGCATGTGCAGAACCCGCATTGACACCTAAGGAAGCTCCCGCAAAATCGAAGAAATGAACTTCAGCTACTCTGAGGTCACTTGCATCTACAGGCGGATCGATTAAATCCCCATTGGCATCATAAAATCTTGTCAAAGCATGATTTATATTCTCATCAGTATGGTCAACATTATCCCCGATGATAGCACCGTCAGCATCACGAAAAATTACTCGCCCAATCGGCGCACCGGTCTCCGGGTTTACAGCGGAAAAGAATTTTATACCGGTTTGTGACCCTCTTGCATTATCTGACCAACCTTGTACATGCTGGTTATTTATCTCTTGGAACATGGCGCGAGCCAAATCGTTTATCATCTCGATGTAGTAAGGAATACCTCTTGACCTACTATCAGGAATATCTCCCGTACCGTCACGGACATCCATATGAGCCTTTATTTGACCGCCGGAAATTCTTCTCATATCTACTGCCGCACTTTGTACCGACCACATATAACGCTGCATTTCAGACTGCCATGCATCAAAATCCATACCTGCATCTTCCCACCTCGGCACCGACGGGTCATTCGCTGACGCGAACGGGAAAGGAGCTTCACGCACAGGGTCAAATTCTCTGGGCATAAACTCAGCCCAGATTGGAACTGCCACCATCGTATTTACGCCTTGTACTGCATTTTCCACCCAACCGACACTCATTGTCATGCGCCTGTCATGGTTAACTGCTGTCTCACCTGCAATAGTGAGGCTGAATATGCTTTGACCAAACTGATCTTCACGCTCATCCCAATCTATATCAATGAGGGCTGAAAGCTCGTCGAGTTCCAGATTGCGCCTATCTCTGAGGTCGTTTGCTATGAGACCTGTCACCTCAAAGTTGTATATTTGTGTATTTAACTGGCGTATGCTTTCGAGACGCCTGTTTACGTCGCCGACTTTAGCAACTACCGCTCTGTTTTCAGACTCCTGCAGAGAAACAAGCCCATCATGGTTCATGCGAAGCATTTGCACAAGATCTTCTGCTGTCGTGCGCATTAGTACACGCGGAGCACCCGCTACAGGATCGTTCGTAGTAATCTTCATTGACCTGAAGAACTCAGCCATAGCAAAATTTATACTTGTTGATTCATTTGCGTTATCAAAAAACGATTCAACATATGAAAGGCTTTGCGCCCTTGTGTTCCAGTATGAGAATGTTGTCATTTCACTGCGAAAGCGCCTGTCCAGATATGACGAGCGAATCTGCTCAAGAATCTGTACACGCGTACCTCCGCCAACCATCGCTGCTGTTGAGGGGGCATATCTTCCCACAGTCTCAAACGGAGCGTGTGAAGCCTGCCTAACACTCTGGCGGGTAAATCCGGCTGTATCTACGTTGGCAATATTGTGACCTGTTACCTCCAGCCCGAATTGAGCTGTTGTAAGGCCTGATCTGCCAATTTCAAGTCCGAAAAATGATGATCTTATCATAACAATATCTCCCTGTTCTGCGCATCTGTAAAATGCTGTCGGGAGAATCCATTCTCTGCGGTTACTCGCAATCCTTTGCTTGTTTTGAGGGGTCGGGACACCGAGGACACCGTCCCTACATTTTATATTATCGTTGATTTCGTAGTTTTCTTAACTGTTTTTTGAAATATAATCGGAAACTATTTTGCTCTCATCTGCTAGTTTCCGATTCATTCACAACCGTCAACTCATATAATGGTTGCAGGTTGTCATTGTTAAGTTTTAGGGTCTCACTATCTTATGCGTGACCGTCTATAAACCCGGTTGATTTTCTGCGCTCAACCGCAGCTTTCCCATCGCCGCCATACATGTTGTTGAGTGGGTCTTCTGCCCCTGCCATGAGTTCAAGCATAGTCTCAGAATACTCCAGGTGAGATTTTATCAGCTCACGGTTTTCCTCATTAATAGCTGCGTGTTGTTCAACCATAGCTGTGAGCTGCTTTTGCAGCGGTTCAAGCTTAGCTCTTTCGTTTTGGGTGGCAGTTTCAAGTATAGCTGTGATTGTAATACCTTTTTCGGGAAGCCCGGTCTCTTTAGATATATTCTTGTTAATCTCAGTACGCTTTTTCTCTAGTGCACCCAGCTTGTTTATCTGTTTGATTTGAAGTCTGATAACATCCTCCAGCTTAGCTGACTCGCCTGCAACAACGATTTCTCGTTCTTCTTTTGCAAGCTCAAGCAAATCTGCAACTATGACTTTTTCGTCATGCAAAATAGAGCACAAGTCAAGGATGGTCTGTCTCATCAGCGAGCTCCGAGAACACTGGAGAGGATTCTATCGGCAATATCTTCGCTGCTGACATTGTATGTACCATTTTGTACAGCAACTTTAATCGCATCAATACGACCCTTCTCTTCGGGGGTACGAGTCTCAACAGCTTCTCTGGCTTCCTGCAGTGACTTTTTGAAATTGAGGGCTTCTGCAGAGAAAGTTACCTCATCTCGACCTGCATTCGGCTTTTGAGGAGACGCTACACCACGACTCGAATTCGCCTGATAGCTCCTTGCAATATTTGGATTTATGATTGGGTTTATTTTCATTTTGATCACCTTCTTAAACTTGACTCCGTTGCCTTTCGCACAAGTTTTTTGATTTGTCTTTTATGTCATGTTATGACATAAAACTTCCTTACACTTATTATTATCGTAACATTTTGCCTGTAACGTTAGCTTTTTTTTTATTTTTATTGTCCAATTTTTGCTGAGCCTTTAATACTCGGCCCATCGCCTCCTGATTTTTGCCCAGAAACATTCCGTTCAAGCGTTGAAGCCACCTTGTCAGCACAGCCTTTGCAGAGTTTTCCGGTGCTTATAGGTTTTTTGCATCTTTCGCAAAATAGTGCGCCGCCATCCCCAACAGGACCGTCAAGAATCAGTCTGCCCTCTTTGAGAAGGTGCAGTATAATAGCCTTTGGCACTTCTGTTTCTTCTGCCACTAAGTCGATATTTGTCTGTTTGTGTTCATAGATATAATCCCTGACCGTAATAAAGTCCCTGTCAATCTGTTCCAAGCAATCCGGGCATATTCTTCCCCCCAAGCTTGCAAACGGTTTCCTACAATACTTACAAGATAAAATATTCATATAGATGCCCTCCGTTTATATAATCATACCTATATAATACTACTGTCTCATGTTATTTGCAATACCTTCCATCTCATCTGCTGTAGTTAATGCTCGTGAAGCAAGCTGAAAAGCCCTCTGAGTCCTTATAAGTCGGGTCATTTCGTCTGCTAAATGAACATTTGAACCCTCAAGCATACCCTGGCGTACAACCGTTTCCGGAGCTACCTCCAGAATTTCACCTGCCGATTCAGCATGTCGGAATAATCCTTGTCCATGTTGTTCAAGACCGCCTATATTTCTGAAAGTCACCATGCCTAGCTGTGCAGTGCCTACAATCTCACTTTGAAGAACAAAATTAATTTCTCCTGTATCCAAAACATCAATTCTATCAATCGGAGAAGGGATTTCAATGCGTTGACCGTCGGGGTCAAGCACATAGAGCCCGTTTCCGTTTACCAGAAATCTGCCCTCTGCTTCGGCACTGATGGCAAAAGAGCCGTTTCGTGTGAATACCGTCTCACCGTCTACATCGGCAAGAGTGAAAAATCCCTCACCCTGAATGGCAAAGTCCAGATTTCTTTCGGTTCTTTCAAAACTGCCCGTTCTCCAGTCTCTGCCGATGCCGGCAATCAGAACACTGTGTCCTTTCTGATTGTGCTCTTCGGGCGATCTCGGAAAACTCGGGTTCAGACCCGTTGAATATAGTGCAGATTGAAAATCCAGTCTGGCATTTTTAAATGCTGTCGTGTTTACATTTGCCACGTTGTTTGAGATTACTTCAAGCCTGGTCTGTTGTTGTCGCAGCGCTGTTGCTGCCATTGATTTTGCTTCAAACATTATCTCAATCTCCCTATTTCATTCACTGCTCTGCCGATTGTTTCATCTATCATTTGTAACATACGCTGGTTTGTCTCATATGTTCTGAACATTGCAATCATATCTACCATTTCACGTCCTATGTCTACGTTTGACATTTCTATAAATCCCTGAGCGATTCTGAACTCATGCGGTTCATCTAATGGTGGTTCTGTTGCGAAAAACAAATTTAAACCTTCTCTTCTGAGTGTTGTGTTATCTTCAAACGAGACTACTCGTATTGTATCTATAAACCCGTCGTCGTTCCACACGCCTCCTTGTTGGTCAACTCTGAAATTGAGTCCACCCGTGTTTATCGGACCGTTTTCACCAAGCAGGAAGTTACCGTTACCATCTACGAGGTACGCCAGGTTGTCTAAATAAAACGCGCCGGCTTTTGTGAATCTTTCGCCGTTTTCCGTATCAATGACAAAAAATGCGTCTCCGATAAGTGCAAAATCTGTCGGGCGTTCTGTTGCTTCAAGATTTCCCATAGCAAAGTCAGTGTACAAGTGGTCTACTTGAACACCGAGTCGCAGCGGGCCTACTCCCGGAGCGAACCACGGTCCCGCTCTACGTTGTGATTCCGGTATTTCTTCCGGATATACTCCGTCCGGCACTCCCGGTCGCCTGAAAGTTCTGTGGTCGTTTATACGTCTGACAAGCACATCATCAAAGCTGTGCGAGATAAAGTGGTCTTTTTTGAAGCCTGTTGTATCGGCATTTGCAATGTTATGTGTAATGGTCTCCATTCTTCTGCGTTGCAGTAACATTCCTTGTCCTGCCATATACAGACCTCTCGTCATAACTTTTCTCCCGTCTGACAAAATTTCAATAAGATAAACTGTTCCTTAATTAATGTATCGTGATTTTACAGATAAACCTTAACATAAATTTACCTAGCTTTTTTCTCTGCAACCTGATATATTTAAGCGGCAATAATTGATGCAACGTATAATGGAGGAAAATATATGTCAAAAATAGCAGAAATCTCATCAGCAGTAGAAAGAGGAAAATCCAAAGAAATCGAAGCACTCGTTCTCTCAGCACTGGATGCGGGCGAATCCGCCGAGACAATTTTAAATGACGGGTTGATGTCAGCAATGGCAATCGTGGGTCAAAAGTTTCAAGCAAATGAAATCTATGTACCCGAAATGCTTATCGCAGCCAAGGCCATGCAGAAAGGCGTTGAAACAATTAAGCCGCATTTTGCAGGGCAAAGTGTCAGCAAGTACGGCAAATTCATAATAGGGACAGTAGAGGGCGACTTGCACGATATAGGCAAAAATCTCGTAGCATTGATGGTAGAAGCGGCAGGTTTTGAGGTAATAGACCTTGGCGTGGATGTCTCACCTGAAAAGTTTGTCGAAGCAGTAAAAGAACATCCTGACTGCAAGCTTGTCGGTGCATCAGCACTCCTGACCACGACGATGGGAGCACTTAAAACCACAGTAGATGCACTTGCCGATGCAGGATGTAAATCTCAGGTTAAAATTATCGTTGGCGGCGCACCTGTTACGCAGGGATTTGCCGATGAGATTGGTGCCGACGGTTACACCGCCGATGCAGGCTCAGCTGCAGTAAAAGCAGTGGAACTTGTCAGCTGAGAGAGGGAATAACAGAGAATGGTAACTAAAAACTTCACTACTACAGCATATACCGATTTATCCGATTTTATATATGGAAAATCACTGTATCCCGTAAACCTGAAAAACGGCATGTCAATCGGCGGTGGTACAATGTACCCCGAGGTAAACTTTACACTTCCGCCGATGTTAATAACAAAAGAATCCATGCCGGAAGTTATACGTAATTACAAAGAGATAATAACAGATATTTGTAAGAGGGCAGAAGAGCTTCATGTCCCGGGATTTGTTGCTGAAATAGAGACTTTGCCGCCGCTAACCGAAAATCCTGAGTGGGGTGTAGAGGTTTGTAAGACTGTCGTGGACATAGTCAAGGAGTTTGAAGCAAAGCGCGGGGTAAAAGGTGCCGTCAGAATCACACCGAATGACATACGCGAAGGTCCGAATCTTGAACATATGTGGCGTGGCAAGCAATGGGATGCAATGCTAAAAACTTTTGAGGGTTGTGCAGCAACCGGCGCGGATTTCCTCGCAATAGAATCGGTTGGAGGAAAAGAGGTGCATGACGAAGCTATAATGTACTGCGATATAGCAAAATCCATATTCGCATTGTCAGTCCTCGGCTGCAACGACATGAACAAACTCTGGGCCGAAATCGTCAGGATTGCCGACAAGAGCGGAACTATAGCTTCGGGAGATACTGCTTGCGGTTTCGGCAACACAGCGATGGTCTTGGCTGATAAAAAAATGATACCGCAGATATTTGCGGCTGTCGTCAGAGTAATTACAGCAGTCAGGAGTCTTGTTGCCATAGAGTGCGGTGCAAAAGGGCCTCATAAAGACTGCGGATATGAGGGCACCTATATCAAAGCAATCACCGGAACTCCTATTTCTTTGGAGGGTAGGTCTTCAGCTTGTGCCCACCTTTCTCCAATCGGAAACATTGCATTTTGTACTGCTGATATATGGAGTAATGAATCAATACAGAATATTAAACTTCTCGGCGGCATGGCACCGACTGTTTCATTTGAGCAGCTTGCATATGACTGCAGACTGGGAAATGAGGCGACCGCTCGTGGAACTGAGGCGGCTCTGTTACTTCGTGATTTACATGCAGACAGCGATAGCAGACTCGACCCGCAGGCTTATGTCCTTCGTCCGGATGTAGTTCTTGACATTTCAAAAGAGATTGTAAAGGTGGACGGATATTATCCGCGCTCGAAAAAAGCAGGACTGCTTGCTCTTAAACATATTGAAAAAGCACACAAAAGCGGAAATCTCAATATTGAAGATAAAGATTTGATGTGGATAGACCACATTGCAGATGCAATTGACGAGTTGCCGGCCGATGTTAACGAGTTCACCGAAGATATTATCCACCAATGCGAAAAATTGGATCCAAAAAAATACGACATGTAAAAAACAAAGTAAAATTTTTTTACAGTCCGGAAATCTACCTTGTCAAACTGGTTACAAGCTGCACTTCACTCTGGGTTATACCAAGTGTGCTTGCTATCTCTACATCTGTTTTGCCCTCATCGGCAAGTGCGCGAATCTTTTCGTTTTTTGACGGTGCACCCGTGAGCGAATCGTAGTCCTGGGGAGGACCATCTGCCGCATCGTCAAAGAATTTTTGAAAAACAGCGGTGTTTTGCTGATTATTTTCAGGCTTAGGTGCCGCCGCTTCTTCATTTACTATAACATCATGCTTAATTATACGCTCAGCACGCTCCAAGACATCTCCTGCAGCTCTGATTCTGTTGGCAGTCAGCGGCTCTGTTCGGGGAAGTTGCACTTTGTCAAAAACCTGCTCTTTTATTTCAAGCGCAGGCGGAAGCTCAAAAGCTGAAATGTTTGCGGTTGCCCGATGTTCCAGTGCTTTAATCTCATCCATTGAAGCTTTTACCTGGTCGCCGAATTCCTCCATTATTGTCTCAATGGTGTTATATAGCTGCAAGATTTGAGTTTCACGCTCATCGAGCATTTTCTGCTGCCTTTTTACATTTGCAAACAGCACTTTGAAAACTATTGCTATAACGCAAATGAGCGCAGCAATAAAAAGTGCAAACAGATAATATTCTATACCCATGGAAATGATTAGTCCTTTCCGCTACACTATTAATAAAACAACCCCATAATGGGATGATAGCTAAACCGTAATGTCAATAAACGCATTATTTAAACTTCTACCCACTCTAAGCTCTGAATCTTGATTTGGATTTGATTCTTCGCCCTTTCTCTCTTGCCCTTTGCCACCGCCGCCCGCAGCACCATTTCCGCTGCCGTCTTCATCCGTACGAACATTATCCATCTCAGATTCTGTCGTTGCCTGAACTCTGGACTGATTTTCTGCAGCTTCTTGCTTACCCACATTCGCCAGTTGCGCTTGAAAAGTTTCGGGATTTTTTAACAAAGGACTCGCTTCCCTTACCATATCTGCCGAACGGGTTACCATCATTTGTGTATCAATGGCTCTGATTGACATGGCTCAGCACCTCCTGTCTGTGCTATGTGCGGCTATTTCTCACTAAATTCGCAGGGACCGAAAACTATTTCACCGCTTGATACGCGGAAAGTGGCGAATCCAATTTCATCGTTTATCTTGTATGAACTCGAACCTATCGTTATGCGCGAACCGGCAAATGCCGTGTGAATCGCATGAACCCTGCTCTCTGATGCGTGTGATAACTCTTCTTTCAGTTGCTTAAGCTCGTGCTGAAACCCATCTTTATCATCTGTATTTATTTTTCTGTTTTCCACGCCTGAAATGTGTAGTTTATCCCACATAGCCTGATCCATTGTCCCTTTTGACTTTTCAAGATATGCGTCCAGTTGGTCGAGTTTTATCAGATCTGCATTAATCCGATCCAATTCCTTTTCAATGAGGGCAATGCGTGTACGTTTTATAGGCATAAAACCAACCTCAATCTCTGTCTTGGTATTTGAGATTGCACCTATGTAGTTTGCCACTATATCGCCTGTCGCCGCAACGTGACCGCCTATTATTGCGCCTCTTTTTCCCAGCGCATGCAGTGTACTGCCCGTCTCTATACGACTATGAATGCAAACATCGAGTTTCACAGGCCCGTCGGCAACAATAGTTCCACGTTCCGCATACAGAACAGTAACGCTTCCTCCTGACTCAATACGCCCTTTACTGGACCCTTGCAGACCGCCCTTTACTTCAACATTTCCCTTTGCAATGAGCGTCGCCGCTTCAACCCCGCCGTCAACGGTGATTCTGTCTGTAGCCTTTATCGTATTTCCGGCTCTTACGCTTCCCGTTACATGGACACTGCCGTCAAAATCTATGTTACCCACACTCATATCACAGTCGCCGTTTACCTTGTATACATTTGATACGTTGATTGAGTTGTTTATAAAGTCCACCATGCCCGAACATGCTGAAAACATCTCAGTTTTTTCCGGATTCAGAGTGACATTTTTACCTCTCGGGAGCATGGTTTCTTTTCCCGGTTTTTGCTTTATGGGATTGCCTTTAACCGTAATGCCCGGAGTGCCTCCGGTAGCTTCGGTTTTTGATACCAGCAGTTGACCTTCCGTGACAGGAACATATAAATCCAATGAGCGGTAATCAACTCTGCCGTGCCCAATTTCTCTTGGTCGTCCTGTCCTTTCGTCTGTTGAGAAGTGGAAAATCAGTTTTCCGTCCTCTCCGTCTATCGCTGCCGTTGCTTTTGCCACGGTTACTTGTTTGTTGTAAGCCTTTGCCTCCAGCAAGATTTTAAGTTCATTATCGTCGATGCCATGCATAACACCTGCTTCACTCAGCTTTTTTTTTGCATCTTCCGGTGTAAGAGATGCTCCGCCGGGTTCGGGCGCTAAAAGCCTTACCAGTGCTTCCTTTTCATCGCCTGTGATTAAAACACTTATATCTTCGCCGTAAATGTGCTCATTTTGCGGAGGTGCAATTTTTAAGCGGCCACGCCCCGCTTCCGTGACTTTTTGCACAGCTGCTATATTCAAACCGGCAATATGTTTACGCCCCAGATGATGCGACAAAACTTTACTGTCCAAATCTTCCCCTACGCCGCGTTTTGGGTAAATTTCAAGATAAACACTATCTTTTTCATAGTAGAGTGCAAAAAAAGCATTTAAATTAACAGTCTTGCGCGGTTCTTCATCTATTACAAGCAGTTCCCAGTTTTTTTCCTCTCCACCCTCGGTTACTATCTCTATTGTGAGTTGTGTAGTCTCGCAAGCGAAGTATTCCAAAGCAAGCGCCTGTGCGCGCTCTAGTGTATCTGCGGCAAAATACTTTGCTTTCAACGTAGGCACCCCTCTCTTTCTTATAGTTCACTTGGGCTACATTACCTTTTCCAGCTTGACTTTCATTTTTGTCAGTACCTTAGAGTGGATTTGGGAAACTCGTGACTCTGTCACTTGGAGTATGTCGGCTATCTCTTTTAGCAATAAACCATCGTAGTAGTAAAGAGAAATTACCATTCGCTCTTTTTCCGGGAGAGAATCAATGACCTCCACAAGTATCTCTTTTTTCTCTTTTTCAATCAGTTCATCTTCCGGACTTTTTTCATCTACAGCTCTTATTTCGGCTTCAGCATTACCTGTCCCGAGCGCATCTTCAAAATTGATAAGATTAAACATATGAGATTGGTTTAGAACTTTATGCACCTGCTCAACAGGCAGTCCCACTTTGTCCGCCACTTCCTGGTCAACCACCTGATCCGGGTTTTTGGCTTCAAATTCCTCGTAAGCGTTTGTTATAGCTGTTATTTTCTTCCGCAAACTCGGCGACGCCCAATCCTGAGACCTCATGTAGTCGAGGATTTCGCCTCTGACGCGAGTTACTGCATAAGTCTCAAACTTCACCTCATGCTTAAGTGAAAATTTGTCAACAGCGTCAATGAGACCAATCATCCCACAACTTACCAAATCGTCATACTCATTATAATCATTGTATTTTGGCATCATTCGCCTGACTATCCACTTGACCAGATAGCCGTAGTGGATTAGCAGTTCGTCTTTTGCCCCGGTTTCTCCTTGCTCCTTGAAAGCAATCCACAACTGCCCTATTTCTTCAGGTGTCAGTTTGTGTTTTGTTTCAGCCATTTGCGTCATCCTCTCAACTGAATCCTCTCTTACTTTTAATCTGCCTTTGTTGTTCAACGAGCACGTATCGTGCAATTTTTTCACTAACAACTTTTGTCACATCGAGAAAATTAAGTCCTACATGGTTTATTTTGTTTTCATTCATTGGTATGCATCTTCGTACAACAGCTCTTACAGTAATTGACGGAGTTTTTTTAATGCGCACAGTTCCACCGATTATTTCCGAGGTGTTGTCGAAATCCAAGCCAAGGAAGTATTCATCACCTATAGTATAAACTTTTTTGCTGGATAATGCTATACCTTTTATACTGACATCTCTGCTTGGAACCACTTCTACCACATTAAGGGCAGTTCCCGGGTCAGCCAAATCAGGGTCATTTAACGCCGAAGAGGAAAAATTATCATCATATTCATACACCACCACAGCAATGGTTGCAGCCAACCTATATGCCTCTCTGCGCTGGTTTTTCTGTGCTTTTGTCTCCTGAAGCAGCCACATATAACGTATTGCGCCGCGCTTTTCAAGTGCTAAAACTTTCATCTGTACAATATATCTGCCGTTCTCACGGTAAAACACCAAGTAGAGGACATCATCCTGAGCGACGTACATATATCTGCCTTTTCTGTGGGGCACGCTCACGAGAAACGGTCCATCGTCAAGCCTATCTTCTACCATTGACCTGTAGACTTGCCCATTTGAAGATACAACGTCAACTTTATCGCCTATTACGAGCATATCTTCGGAAACATCTTTATTCCTTGCCATAGCAGCCAGTCCTTTGTTGTTATGTTCTTGCTACGCCGAGCATTCTGGAGAATACTTTTGAGAGAATGCCTGTAGAAACATTCGATGACTCAATATCCAAAATAGCTCTCGCTATAGTATCTATCTCCCTTGAAGTCACGCACTGCGGGTCGCTTACAGTTATTGGGATTTGTCTCTTAATTGTTGATGTGATGTTGTGGTTGTAAGATATAAGCCCGAGCGGATTGATATTTTTTCCGAGATGCCTACCGCATACATCCACAAATCCTGCTTGCACACTTTGAGCCTCCCTCATGTTTTCGCACTTGTTTGCAATGACATGTAACGGGTGGGTTGCATTGTGTTTAACTATAGTTTTAACCAGAGCATACGCATCAAGCACAGAAGTGGGTTCCGCTGTAGTTACAACAATTGTCTCTGATGAAGCCAAAAGCACCTGCATAATCGTGTTGTTGACTCCGGCACCTGCATCCATGATGATAACATCAATCGGAGCGTCTATATGAACTATTTTTGCAAGCAGTTCAGAAAGCTGATATTCGTCCATGTTGATGAGGTCTCCGACACCGGATCCTCCCGAAATAAAACGCACACCCTCATGACCAAGCTGAATAATCTCATGCAGTGTTCTTTCGCCCTTTAAAAAGTAACTCAGATCAAGTCTCGTGGTAATACCCAGCATAACATCTACATTTGCCAGTCCGAAGTCGGCATCTAGGATGAGAACACGGACACCAAGTCTACTCATTGTGATGGCAAGATTCACAGCCAAGCTCGACTTCCCGACGCCGCCTTTTCCGCTCGCTATGGATATAACCCTGATATTTCGGGTTCTGCCCATGAGGTCTCTTAAGTTTTGAGCTTGATCTATTATCATAATTATACTCTATTCGTCAATAATTTTCCACTTTTTTTTCTTACCGTCTTTTTTTGTATAGCATTCGTGTCATCTTACTATCTTTTTTACTATCAAATCAACGTCAATAACTTCGATATCGTCAGGTACATTTTGCCCTGTTGTTACATACGCCAGCGGCTTTCTGGTATACCAGCTAATGTTTAAAAGTCCGCCTCTGTGACGGGTTTCATCCATCTTAGTCACCATCACTCTATAGTCGTCAATAAAGCCATACGTATCAGTTATTTCCTTTATAGAGGCAAAACCCGTTGTGGCAGACAAACACAGCAAGATATCTTCGGGTCTCAGCACCCGCATAAATTCCAATATATCATCCTTATGTTGCTCATCACCCGGTCTTTTACCCGCTGTATCAACAAAGATTATATCCCTGTCTGACATATTTGCGAGAGTTTCTTCCAGTTCCTCAGGGTAATAAACCATCCCCAGCGGAACGCCCAATATGTCCGCATATGTCTGTAGTTGCTCCTGTGCGCCTATGCGATATGTATCTGTATTTATAATGCCGACTTTTTTTCGCTGCTTTACAGCAAAATCCGCCGCAAGTTTGACTATACTTGTTGTTTTACCCACGCCTGTCGGACCGAGCACTAAAATGACTTTTTGCGAAAATTTCTTATGCAGTATCGGCTCTGACCTACCCATTTGCTCATGCATGAGATGCTCCAGTATTTCGTGCGCATTTGTGCCTTGCTGCGTGCGAAGCATTTGCTCAGTCTGTTTTGCCAGAGAATGCGCAAGTTCTTCTCTCACTTGTTCTTCAAGCATCTTTGTGAGCAGCTGCTGCACTTCATCTGTGTAATCATATGTAACATCGCGCTTTATGAAAGTAAATTTTTCCATAAAGTCGGTAAGTGTTTTTTCAAACGAGTCAATCCGTTTTTCCAGTTGCTGAGTACCGACTGCGGGTGCTGACTGCCTCTCATACCATTTTTCCTTTTGAGGTACCGGAGCACTCTCCACATTTAGCGGAATGCTTTTGGCTACTGCGGGCGTTTTTGAAGGGTCGTATGCAAATTGCACTTCAATTATGGGTTTTGTAAACAAGTTTTTAAACCCCTTTCTCCGCACTTTAGTGCTGCCAAGCATAACCGCATCCGAACCAAGTTCACGGATTGCGGCATCCATTGCCTGTTTCATATTATTTGCACGATAGCGTTTTACCTGCATGATTAACCCTCTGATTTTTATTTTTATTTACTCTTGACTTGTGGCGTTGTGGCGCAAAACGCCTAAAGACTGACTGTACCCTCGGACAAAACCTCTACTCCGCTGTCAATTTCGTTATATGATAAAACTGCAAGCTCAGGCGAAATTTGCTCTGCTATTTTCCTAAACTGCCTTCTCACCAGCGGAGATGTGAGAATTACCGGAGTTCTTCCCTTGTTTTTCATGTTTTCTATTATAGACCGAAGTTTATCAAATATCGAATGAACCTGCGTTGGCTCTATAGCAAGATATGAGCCATGCTCCGATTGCTTGGTGCTCTCAATTATGAGTTGTTCAAGAGACGGGTCAAGCGTTATGACATAGGCGACATCTTCCGGTATAAACCGTTTGGAAATTGAACGTTTGAGTGCCTGGCGCACATACTCTGTAAGCATATCCGGGTCTCTTGTGAGCGTACCGTAATCGCCGAGAGCCTCGATGATTGAAGCCATATCGCGAATAGGAATGTTTTCAGACAACAAGTTTGCAAGGATTTTTTGAATTTCGCCAAGCGAAAACAACTTTGGAACAACCTCGTCCACGAGCGCCGGCTGTGTCTTTTTGAGATTGTCAACAAGCGTCTGTACTTGCTGACGATTAAGCAGCTCATGACCGTAGCGTTTTATTATCTCTGTAAGGTGCGTTGCTATGACCGATGGCGGGTCAACTGTTGAATAACCAAGAATTTCAGCCTCATCTCGGTCGCTCTTCGGAATCCACAGAGCGGGAAGCCCAAAGGTTGGCTCGACTGTCGGTATGCCGTAGATTTCCTCCTCTACCTCACCGCTGCTGAGAGCAAGCAGATGGTCAGCCATGACTTCGCCCTTAGCAATTTCTACACCTTTTATCTTGATGGAATATTCGTTTGTACCAAGCTGGATATTATCTCTAAGCCTGATAGCAGGGACAATAACACCCATATCTATAGCGCATTGCCGCCTTATCATAACCACACGGTCAAGCAAATCTCCGCCCTGAGACACATCTACCATCGGCACTATCCCGTAACCAAACTCCAGCTCTATGGGATCAACCTGCAAAAGCGCCGTAACACTCTCGGGCTTGCGTTTTTCCTCCGCAGCAACTTCCTCTTCGATATGCTCTTCAACAACCTCTTCTTTCTTCATTCTGCTGCTCACTACATAACCCAAAACCATGAGAATAATCGCTACAATCCACATCGGAACAGTTGGCAACCCCGGCATAAGGCTGACAAGAATCAAAAGAGCCCCGCCCATAATCAAAGCATGTGGCTGGCTGAGTATCTGCTTTGACATTTCAGCCCCAAAAGTATTATCGCCCCCTGTACGAGTTATGATGATACCGGAAGCTGTAGATACAAGCAATGCAGGGATTTGAGTGATTAGACCGTCGCCTATTGTAGCAAGTGTGAATATTTGCGCTATTTCTCCAATCTCCTGATCCATCGTCAAAACACCCATGACTATACCGCCTATGGCATTTATGAAAGTTATGAGCAAACCTGCTATTGCATCACCTTTAATAAACTTACTGGCACCATCCATTGCACCGTGGAAGTCAGCCTCATCTTGAATTTTTTGGCGGCGCTCACGTGCTTGTGATTCATCAATAAAACCACTATTGAGATCAGCATCAATAGCCATTTGCTTACCGGGCATCGCATCAAGTGTAAATCTGGCACTGACCTCAGCAACACGCTCAGCACCCTTAGTGATAACCATGAACTGAACTATGAGGATAACTATAAAAGCAATGATACCAACGGCGAGATTACCACCGACAACAACTTGACCAAACGCCGCAATAATTTGACCTGCATCCCCCTCATTACCGAGAATCAGACGAGTGGAGGCGAGGTTCAATCCAAGCCTGAAAACTGTTATAAACAAAAGCACAGTCGGGAATACCGAAAAATCAATAGGATCTTTTATGTAAAGCGAAAACAGAAGTATGATTATACAGACGGACATATTGACGATGAGCAAAAAGTCCATCAAAACCGTATTTGGAGGAAATATTATGATAACCAAAATAGCAAGCAATATAAGAGCCAACGCCACATCCGATACTTTTAATTTCAAGGTCATTCACCTCCTGTTTTGTTTCGTTTTATCATCTGCACAAACCCAGCAGATGTTGGGCAGTTTGCGGAGCGTTTTTTGAGTGAACAGTGGCGACAAGACCGCTGGCGCTCAAAAAACCGGAGCAAATTGCCCAACATCTGCGGAAAACTGCGGACAATTGCGGAAAATTGCGATAGGCTGTAAGGAGTGTTTACCGAATTTTACCCTTTTGGCGATAGACGAATACCAGAATGTCGGCAACTGCTTGGTAGAGATCTGCAGGAATTTCGTCATCGACTTCGCAGGCTTTGAATAAAGCTTGTGCAAGCGGCGGGTTTTGTACAATCTGAATATCATGTTCCATTGCCGTTTCTCTGATTTTTCGTGCTATATAGTCTTGCCCCTTTGCCAGAACCCGAGGAGCACTTGCCTTTGCATCATCATAACCGAGAGCCACGGCATAGTGGGTAGGGTTTGTTATAACTACATCAGCTTCGGGAACCTTGCTCATCATGCGCATAGCACTCATCTGCATTTGCTTTTGCCTAATCTTACCCTTTATCTTGGGATCACCCTCGGTATTTTTAAACTCATCTTTGACCTCTTGCTTCGTCATCTTTAAGTCTTTTTCGTATTTCCACCACTGATACAAAAAGTCGGCAACTGAGATGAAAACCATGGCAATGCACATTTCAAGCGCCATCATAATGGCATCTCTCATTATATTTAAAACCGAGCCCTCGATATCATGACCGATATAAGCCGCAAAAGTCTCAAGCAGAGTTGTATATCGGTTATATGCCACCAAACCTACGACAGTGACCTTCAAAAGATTTTTCGCGAGCTCTACCAGCTTCTTAGGGGAAAGCATCTCCTTAAACCCATTTACCGGATTTAGCTTGTCAAATTTTGGTTGGAGCGGTTGTGTTGTGAAAAGAAATCCAACTTGGAGGAAATTTGCCGCCACACCCGCAAGCAGCGATACACCCAGTAACGGAATAACAGCAGTAAACAAGCTGAGCATCAAACGAGCAAAAATACCTAGGACTTCACCCTCAGTCATTCCAATATGCGCATTTTGCATATTGTGCGGAGATAGAAATTCGAAGTACACCGCCTGCATGTTCCCCAGGAAAGTCGGGCCTATAGCAAGCAATAACCCAAACATGATTATAGTACAAAACGTGGTGTTTACCTCAGTGCTCCGGCGCACCTGACCCTTTTTCCGCGCATCCTTGCGCTTTTTCCCGGTCGCTTTTTCTGTTTTTTCGCCGCCGCCGCCCATTGTCTCACCTGCCTTTTAAGGTTGGTCCGGTACCGCTCCCTCTGCGAAAGCACCAAACATCAACTCTATACCGAGAAACATCTCTGTGAATATTCTATCTGTAAATCCTGCAAAAACCGGAAGCGCGAAAGAAAAAACGATTAACCCAACAAGCATTTTCAGCGGTATGCCTACAACAAACATGTGTATTTGCGGAACAGCTCTCATCATCATACCAAAACCTACTTCGAGTGTGAGACCTGATGCAAGAATAGGCAGCGCCATCATTATACCGAGCATAAACGAACGAACAAACACTTCAAGTGCCGCCAAACCTATTGCATAAGATATTACCAGTGAACCAATCGGCATTGCATCAATAGTGATATGTACTATTTCTATAAGTCTTAAATGCCCGTTTACGAGGAAAAACAATATGAGCATCATTATGTTGAGCAAGTTACCCATCATGGGAACCTGAGTCTGGTTTTGTGCATCAAATACATTTACGATACCAAACCCTATTTGCATATCTATCAGTTGACCTGCCACAAATGCAGTCATAGAGAAAAATATGTTTGTCACATAAGCGAGCGCCATTCCCAGCAATAATTCCGCTGTACATAGCAATACAAATCCCATGAGGGTGGTGTAATAAATATTTTCAACCTGTGGGAATCTGATAAAAAACATAAACCCCAGTGACAGTGCCAGACCTATTTTTGCCATATTTGGAACATTCACTCTACCGAAAATGGGTGAACTTATAACTAGCCCGCTTACCCGGAACATAATGAGGATAAAATAGTCCGCATGTGCTAAAACCAAGTTTGCCGCTGGAAACATTTTCTTTCCCCTGTCTACTGAATCATCATAGAGCCTATTGAGTCAAAAAGTCTCACAACAAAGCCCCCAATATTGCTGAAAATGAAACTGCCGAATATAATTAAAGCAAGCATAACTGTGACTATTTTTGGCACAAACGCAAGAGTCTGTTCGTTGATTTGCGTTGTAGCTTGGAAAATCGAGACTATCAGACCTACGACCATTGCCACAATAAGCATCGGTGCAGCACTTAGTACAACTGTTGTGACTGCCTGCGTTATTATAGCTATAACATCTCCTTGTGAAATCATCGTTTTCTCCTTGTAACCTGTCCGGCGGGACGGTGAGACCACATCCCCTACGCTACACCTGCACAAAAGTATTCAACATAGAACCAATAATGAGCTGCCAACCATCAATCATAACAAATAACAAAACCTTAAACGGCAGTGATATCATAGCCGGCGGGAGCATCATCATTCCCAAAGCCATCAGTGTACTTGCAACAATCATGTCAATTACTATAAATGGTAGATATATGAAAAACCCCAAAAACATCGCATGTTTGATTTCACTTGTGATAAAAGCAGGAATCAGTATAGAATTTGGAATGTCGTCTAATTCGTCGAACTCTTCACCCGCAAGATTTATGAAGAAATTCAGGTCTGTTTCAAATACTTGCGAAAGCATAAATTCGCGCATTGGATCCATCGCCGCTTCCAAAAACTCTTCCTGAGTAATATCCCCCGCTGTAAACGGAACGTAGGCATCTTCGTATACTCTTGCAAAAATAGGTTGCATGACAAAAAAAGTAAGGAATAATCCAAGACCTATAAGAACCTGATTCGGAGGTGTTTGCTGCATTCCGAGTGCCTGGCGGATAAATGAGAGAACTATGATAATCCTTGTGAAACCCGTAAGCATCATCAAAATTGACGGCAAAAGCGTGAGAATCGTGAGAAGTATTACGATGTCGGTCGCCTGCGTCCCCTCACCAAAGAGTGTATTAACTATCTCATTTATCGTACCTACATTGTCTACATTATCAATATCTATCGGCATCAGTCATCCTCCGCTTCGTCAGGCAACTGCTCTATATCGTTTCTTTCAGCAGCTTCCCTCATACTCTGCGAAAAATCACCGCTCGAAGACCCGGGCTCAGGCGGGAGTTCTCTGCCTGTTTTTGCCGCAATAAATGCAACAAGGCTTTTTGTAAGTTTATTTCCGTATCTCCCCACAGGAGTCATTCCCCAAGGAGCAACCGCAGCAGTATCACTTTCTTTTGCAAGCTGCGCAAAAGCCGCTGCATCGATCGTGTCAAGCAGCGTCATTGAGTTGCCTGTAGTGCCTACAATGTAGACCTTACCGGCTATTTCTATGATACAGAAATTTGCATTTCTGCCAATTGCATAGCGGTCATGGAGTTTGATATTTCGGTTGCGAATTGTGCCTAATTTTTGTCCGGCGGCTTTTGTTCCTATAAAATAGGTCACATAATAGGCACCAAAAAGTATAACAATTGTTCCGATAATAAAACCTATTACCTGTCCGGGATCCATCATAACCCTCTAAATCTCCTTAGGTCCTTTAGACCTGCATCCTCATAATTTCTGTGTAGGCATCAATGAGCTTGTTTCTGATTTGAAGTGCAAGTTGAAGCGCAAGCTCTGCTTTTTGTGCATCTATCAGCAAACCCGAAAGATCATCTGCCTCTCCCATCAGGAGTTGCATCATGGAGGCTCTGTCTGCGTGGTCTGTCGCTTCTACGTTTTCAAAAGCGGCACTGAGTATGTTTGCAAAACCTCCGGTAAAGTCGTCGGTACCTGTTCTTCTGGTTGTAGAAGATGGCGGCAGTACCGGCGTGTTGTTAAAAAGATGCATCAAGTTTGGTGCAAGTGGATTAGGATTCATGCAAGATTGTCCTCCAAAATTTGAAAAGAGTACGTGCGATTTTCAAACATTTTACCTGCCCGAGTTTAAATAGTGTGTGCTGGTTTCAAATGCGTTATCTGCCGATTTCGAGTGTTCGTGTTGCCATATCTTTAAATACATTGAGTGCGGTGATATTTGCTTCGTATGCGCGAAACGCTGACATCATATCTACCATTTCTTGCACGACCTCTACGTTTGGAAGTCTGACCATACCGTGTTCGTCGGCATCCGGATGAGTCGGGTTGAAGTCGAATTTAAAATCAGACATATCTTCGCCTATATGCACGACTCGTACACCGCCACCACCCGTGGGTCGCCTTGCTCTGTGGAAAAATGATGCAAATTCTCGGTCGGAATTCCTCTCTTGAAATACTACAAATCTTCTGCGGTACGGCTCTCCGCTGTCTGTCCGTGTGGTGCTGCTGTTTGCTATGTTTTCGGCTATAACGTCCATGCGGAGTCTTGTCGCCGTAAGCGCAGATGCGCTGATATTCATTGAACTTAAAAATGACATAATAATGACCATTCCTTCCGAAAATTATCAGGCCCAAAACGACCTAAATTACCTTCCCTCTGCAATTGCTGTGCGCAAACGCCTGATTTCGCTATTGAGTTTCTCTGTGACAGTGTTGTAAAACAGGCTGTTTTGTGCAAGTGCAACATTCTCTGACTCAATGTCTACATTGTTACCATCGAAGCGCATTGAGAGACCTCTTGTCTGATAGAGGCGAGGCATGACATTCAGTATCTCTGTTCCTCTTTCTCTGCTGAATTCCTTGTGCATCGGATGAGTTCTTGTAGACCTAAAGCCTGTAACGTTGCGTGCAGCATTCGCCAAAAGCGACTCAAATTCCAGCGACGAAGCTTTGAAGTTTGGTGTCTCAATGTTTGCTATATTGTTTCGTATGACCGCATTGCGCGTCCACGATGCCGAAAGACTCCTTTGCATCACATCCATGCCCCTGAACATTCTATCCCACATGAGTGATACCTCCTCTCAGAGCTACTTTTAAAGCCCGAAATTACAAAGCAGCCATAGCATAATTTTCTATATCTCGAAAATTATACCACGGCGGCTATTGTTTGTCTATATTTTTCTTGTAATTTAACGCAATATATAGCGTTTTGTCTCAATATCTGTGTCAATCGCCACGATATGTCGTGTTGGTGCTACCTGAAAATCCCTCTCGCAGCGGCAAATAGCGTTCCTGTATGTAGTAGTTCTCTCTATTTGATTCTTCTATATATTGAGGGTTGTACTTGCTGGAAGTCACCTTGGATTCCACTAAGAGTTTCACTCAGCCCGATGAACAAATACCCACCGACTTCAAGCGCATCGTGATATCGTTTCGCCAATGCCTGCTTTGTCGGGGAGTCGAAATATATCATGACATTTCGGCAGAATATAATATGAAATTTCTTTTTGAATCTGCTAAAATTCCCCATCAGGTTGAACTGCCCGAAGTGTACACTTTTCGCCAACACATCTTTTATCTTGAACTTATCTTCACTTAATTTTGTGAAATACTTATCTCTCCACGCTTTCGGCAGATGCTCAAAGTGCTCCAAAGGATATACCCCCTCTTTTGCCATTTCAAGTACCCTAACCGAAATGTCCGTGGCAAGTACCGTGGCATCCCAGCCCTGAATCTTCGGGCCGAACCACTCTTTTAAAACCATGGCAGTTGTGTAGGCTTCCTCTCCTGAAGCACAACCTGCGCTCCAAATACGAAGATCCTTTGTTTTTAAGTTCTGAGTCCAATATGGCAGCGCAACTTCCTGCATAAATTTATAATGAGTTTCCTCGCGCATGAAGTATGTGTAGTTTGTCGTGAGCTTTGTCATGAGCGTGTTTATCTTACCGCCCGACTTATCCCTGAAAACATCATCCAAGTAGTCATGAAAACCTTCAAAACCCTCCTGAATTATATAGTTTGACAAACGCCCTTCAATCAGCGTCTTCTTCTTTTCAAGGTTTACTCCAAAATTTGACTTCACGTACTCAAATAAGCGCCTGAAGTCTTTCTCAGCAATTTGCATGGGTTACCCTCGCCTTCTATTTTCCTTTGTCAAGCCCATCGACATCAACTTCAAAAACCCTGTAGACATCAATAAGTTGCATAACCTCTCCCGCTGAAACGCCAACCGCCTTGATAAAGTGGTTTTTAACGGCATTGCCTGTTGTCTGCGGTGGGTCTTGGATGCTGTCATCCTCAATGTCTGTTACATCGCGCACGCCGTCAACAAGTATTCCTACACTCATTTCGTCCATACTCAGAACAATAATGCAGGTTTGGTCTGTGTACTCTACCTCTGTGCCTCCGAACCTCAGACCCATATCAATTACCGGAACAACCGTTCCGCGCAAGTTGATAATACCTTTTACGTACGCATGTGTGTGCGGCACCAGGGTAATGTCTTGTACGCTGATAATTTCAACGACGTAGCTGATTTCGATACCGTAGCCTACATCATCTACGAGAAAAGTGAGGTACTTCCCTTTCATTACATCCTCGGTTGTTAAACTGACATCCATCATATCATGCATTTTTTGTCACCTTCCCTAATAAATTTCTACATCATCATATCAAGTAATAGTCCTCTGATATCGTCGATTGCATTAAGAACTTCTATTTGGTCTGATTGTTCTTTCATAACTTCTTTCGCCATTTCATCCAGACGCCTATCAATAACTTGCACTGTGGCGATATAACGATGTCTGCCCCGAGAGGCATATGCATCCTCTCTGGAGAAAGTATATCCGTTACTGACGATTTCGTCAAGGAATTCTCGTATAAGTCTGCGATATTTTTCAAATTCTCGCACATCTACCCTGTCGCTGAGCCGTGCGGCTTGCTCCTCAATGTCCTCTCGCATCTTGTTTAGACGCTCTGTGTACAGCTCATTTGACATATCGGTGAGTGTTCTGCGAAATACCTTTGTGTCGCCATCGCCTTGATTTCCGCCATCAGTGTTGCGAACAGTCACAACTCCGGATTCCGTGGCTTTTTGTCCCTGAACTCTCATGCTCATATTTGTGACCATTCTTTCGTTAGTTTGAATTTATTCACGCTACATCACCTTTGGGTGACCCTATGTCTTTTTGTCAAATCTTTCGGAGCTGTTTGGCACTGCCTGTGCATATCCTCCGATAACTTTTCTTTTTGAGCTCTGCTTTTCTATTCTTTCAGTGTATTCTTCAGATTTACGGCTCAACTCTTCGACATTTCTATCATTTTGGGCATTACATTCTGTAAGAATTTGCTTTATTTTACCTCGAATATTGTCTATTTGGAGCACCGTTTCGTAATCGGAAGATGAAACGCAGGATTGCACCAGGGGAGCTGTTTCCTGATGCAATCCGTTGATTTTTTCTATGAGCTTTTGCCTTTCTTCAAGCAATTTGCCCAGCTCTTCAAACTCATCTCTTTCAATGTGCCGAGACTGCTCATCCGTGAGCTTTTTCATCTGCTCCAGCAAACCCAATTCTTCACTTAAAAGTTTTAACAGTTTCCCTTCGCTCGAAAAAACAATATCGCTCACGCTAACTCCTCTCCAAGTTGTACCTGCCCCCTATTCATGACGCTGATTTCTTTCCATGCTTCTCTGATGTTGTCTACCATATCAATGACAGCGTCAAGCGGTTCGGCATCCTTTTTGGTATTTGCCTGCACCAAACTGGTGAGGGCAAAATCGTACAGACTCATAAGTTCATTTGATATCTCGTAACTCATGTCAAGGCTGTTAATCAGCTCAGTAACAATCATCTGCGCTTTGACAAGATGTTTGTGGGCAAGTGTCACATCTTGTTTTAAGATTCCGCGTTTACCGAGTACAATGTTTTTCTTAAGTGCGTCGTAGAGCATGACAATCAGGTCAACAGGCCCGGCGGTCAGTACATCTTGTCGTTTATACGCATCCTGCGGACGCGTATTTATCATTACCATTCCTTGCTGCATTTCTCTAACCCACCTTACTAATAACGATACTTTAAGATAGTTTTTAAACCTACTGTCAAATCATCACATTGAGCCTAGCATTGCGGTCATCCATTGCCCTTGGTTCTGCATACCGGACATTGCACCTTCCATCGCCGCAAATTGCCTGAAAAGTCTGTCTTCTTCTGCAAACATTCTTATCTGCATCCTCTCAATTTGCTCGTTGGTTCGCCTGAGCGAATTTTCGAGGCTGGTCAGCGAATCCGTCTGCATTCTTGTGAAGTCATTGAATCGGTCGTTAAGTCGGTGAATTAACCCCACACCTTGGTTTCTTCCGGTTTCAGGATTGACATCTATTCTTGAAAAGATATCCGCTACCATTTCGGGATCTCTTTCAAGAGCTGCTCTGAGGCGCTCTTCGTCAATCATGATTTGTCCACCGGTTCCGTCTCTGTGTGAACCTGTTGACAGACCTATTTGTGATGCAGATATCGGTCTGCCGTCTACTTGCATTCCCTCAATACTGTTGAAGAACTCTCTGCGTATGCCGAAAGCGAGTCTTTCAAGTGAGTTATCGTTTCTCATTATGCCGATTCTGGCAACTCTTTGCCATTCGTCAACCTGCCGCTCTGTCATGCCTTGCTTTTCCTCATCGGTCAAGGGTCTGTATGAGCGTTGCGCACGAGATTGTCTTTCACTTGTAAGAGTTTCAAGCCGTGACACAAGAGTGTTGTAGGCATCTATGAACGCTCTTATTGCATTAAATGCCTCATCTGAGTTACGCTGAAAGTTGACGTCTATCGGTGCGCTCCCCGGTTCGGTCGTGCTGTTGAGGGTAATGTCCAAACCGCGGAACTGGAATGTGTTAGTATTTCGCTCAACGCGTTCGCCGTTGATATATGCTACAGCCAGACTTCCTTCTGTCCGAACGGTTCCTGTCTCATCCGGGTTAGCAGGGTCGTAGGCGGCCGTCAAACCGAACAGGGATAACATATTTCCGCCTGCGCCGTCTTCTATAGAAAGGTCTTCCAGACTGCTGTTGACTTGATTGGATGAAATCGAGAACCTATCCGTGAGCCTGTTGTAACTCATCGTAACGCCAAGGTTGCTCCTGTTTACCCTGTCCATCAAAGAAGTCAGGCTTTCATTGCTGTTGACCTGAAATGTCTGTGTGCGTGTTTCGCCGTTTACTACATTGCTGATAGTAAACTCTGTGGAGAACGTGGGCACGGCACCGTTGACTAAGGCCTGACTGGCTTGCGTTCTTGCAAAGTTTTCATTAACGGTTGCGCTTATATCCGTAAAAATCGGACTGCCGTCATACTCCTCGCCGGTCTGAACCGAAAGTGTCATATCTCGCGAGAATACAAGAGAGTTAAGATTAGTGCTAAATGCACCCTCACCCTCCAGGCGATTTGTGACCGTCACATTGCCGTCAGCGCCTCTTTCAAGCCAAAAAGGTCCTGTTCTGTTGGGATCGTCAACATCAGGTGGGAAAAAGAATCCCTCTGAACTAAATTCGTCCGATTCATCGTGCGGAATTTGCGCAAGAACATCACCGTTGAACACAATTTCAATTGCTCCGTTATCGCGCCTTATTACCTGCGGCTGCGGACCGTTGTCAGAGCCGATAGGTAAGTTAAGTGTTGCAGTTGCGTAAGATGCCGCAGAGCCGCGCTGTTGATCTGCGTGTGGGCTGTTGAGCGCTGCGATTGCCTCTTCCCACGCTTGCTGGGTTACGGTGACATTGTTGGTGACCGGGTTGCCCTCTCCATCAAGCACAGGATTTCCATCGTTGTTCAACACCGGAACTGCCATCTGTGTCTGGAAGTTAATCCTGTCGTTTCCGGCAAACCGGAAGCTGCCTACACTGTTGGTCGGCGTAAGACCTGAGCCGCCCACGCCCGTCACGCTGTCGCGTGATGCCAAACTTGCACCTTGTGCCAGAGACTCAATGCGATCGATTCTCATAGAACCAACCGGAGTGTTTGTGTTTGTTCTGATTGATACCGCACTTGAATTCGCTCCGTTGATGTTTGCTACTGTGGAGTTGAATGTGCGGCGGGATAATAGCGGGTTCATAGCATTGGCTGACGCTGTCATGAAATTACGCTGCAAAGCTGTAATTTCATCACGGATACTGTTGTGCGTTTCTTGACGCCACTCGAGTATCGTCCTGTCGCGTGTTCTGTTGTCAATTCTGAATTGGTGCATCCTGAGTGTTTGCTGGATAATCATATCCGTATCCATTCCGGACGCAAGACCCATCATTCTTATTGGGGAATGTCTGTTCATCGGGTTAATCATAATTTTACACCTCAAATCCTTTTGATTTTAATACTTTCCGTCAGTCCTCCTTGACAGACGCAGTTACCTCTGTATCTTTTATCGTATTTTCTATAGCGACACTTTAGCTTTTTTTATATTTTTTTCCCAAATTTTGTCAAAATACCGTTAAGCGTGTCTGTATCTGCATAAACTTGTCCCGACCATGAACCGTATTCATACTGTATTTCAGCACTTGTTCCAAGCTGCGGCCCTGCATTTTTTCTTATTGTGTCAACAAGTCTGCTTATGACCGCATCAGCACTTCTTTTTCCAAGTTCCACATACATTATGGCAAAAACCCCGTCTCCGGCATATGCAGGGACATCTATCTCCCTGATAGCGTCCGAAATCGTCTTTGCCGCACTGCGCAAAAGCTCTGCCTGTCCCGTGTTCTTCTCGCCTCCGCTTTTTACCGACACCGCCACAAAAGTCATGGAACCTCCATACCTGCGTTGCCTGTAAAGTTCTCTGGATATTTGCTTTTTCATGCCATCCAGATTAAGCATATCAAACTCGGTATGAAATCCCGCTTTATATTCTTCCCAGCGTTTTTCGACTTCGTTCTTTCTTTTTGATTCAAAGCGTGCATCAAAAGAACGCGTGAGTTCTGTTACCTCTCTGTAACCCAGGAAAACTCCCCAGTTTCCCTCTTCGTTTATGACGAGTTTATCAACATCGCCCGATTGTTTTTTATTGTCAGTGTAGTCATCTTCTGTGACCATCACTCTGAATTTTCTGGCATGGAAAGATTTATCGCCGCCCCATGTTATGACAGCTACCGACGAACCTCCGGCTATCTGAAATTCCCGCATAGGATACAGCCTTGCAACGGATTCACGCCATTTAGTAAATGCTTCAAGCGTTATATTTTTTTTATCGTATGCGCTCAAAAAACCATATGATTTTTCATAGTCAAATGAGTTTAGTGCCACAAAATAATTGTGCAGAACTTCTCTTGCATTCTCTTCCGCTTCCTGACTGACAGCCACTCTTTCAGCGGTTTTTTGTCGTTGTGCTTCTGCAGCTCGCCGTCTGGCTTCCTGCTGTGCCGCCTGCTGTTGCGCCGCCTGCTGCGCTGCTTGTTGTGCGGCTTGTTGCTGTGCGGCTTGTTGTTGCCACGTATTTTGCTGATTGGTGTATTGCCCTGCGGTATCTTGACGTGGCGGAGGCGGTGCTGTTTTTCTTTGTGTCGGAGGTGGTGGCGGAGCCTGTCTCGGCTCCCCTGTCGGATATCGTTTAACGGGTCGGGTATAAGTCGAGCGACTTCTAAAACTTTCTTCTCGCTTGAATTTTTCCCGCAGCACGGTATAGGCGATGTTTATTTGCTTCATCAGTTCCTCGGCGGCGGGGTCGTCGCTGATATCGGGGTGGTACTCCCTGCATAGCCTCCTGTATGATGAGGTAACGTCAGCCATTCCGGCTCCGACTTTAACACCTAGCACTCTGTAGGACTCGAGTAAATTACTCATCTTATCCCTCTGTTTCTTTATTTCTATGGTATCATGAAACTAAATGATTATCTCATACTGTTGAGTCTTTTTCAATATATATATTCGTAATTTATCATTTTTTACATTAGCTTTTTTTGAAGCGAGGGTGAAGCGAGGGGACGGGGGTTGCTGCTTCATTTTTTGTGCCGGTTGAGGAAATGTCCCAAAATGGGACATTTCCTCGAAGCAGGGGGACGGGGGTTGCTGCTTCACTAGCAAGACAAATGAACCGTCCCCTTGTCTTCGTTACATTAAGAATTTGTGGTAGAAATCTGTGTTGCACCGTGCTATAATGGCAACAGAAAATAGTAGTGATAATTATATGCAGAATCAATCTAAATCAGTGAAAGGGGAGAGCACCTATGTTGAGAACTCTTCAAGGATATTTTAGAAGCGGACAGTTTGTCTCATCTGAACCTGCGGAAATTCCGGATAACGTAGAGGTTTATGTCATGATTACCGATAGAGAACTACAACCCCAGAAAACCAGGTCACAAAGGCAATTAGAAGCATTCAACAAGTTTATAGATTCAATTAACTCAATTGTCGATGAGTCTTTTGAAGAAAAAGATTTCACTGAACTTGAAAATACTCGCGCAGATTTTGAAAGAGTGGTCAAAATATGACGAGATTTGCCCTTGATACGAACATCATTTCTTACATTATTTAGAAGACAGGGGGACGGTTCGAGAGCACTGAAAAAGACTGACTAGACATCACACGTTCTCCGCCGTTTGTCCCAAAATAGTTGATAAGAGAAAGCTTGGCTAGAAAAACATCAAATTGTATGGAAAAGACAATTTTGGCTGAGTTT